>WNGD01003925.1_pt1 | contig 20541 bp, 17 predicted proteins | sample 5400671 | NCBI WGS metagenome assembly WNGD01 (sample SAMN13153369, study PRJNA577476) | soil metagenome | isolation source: 40 cm soil or saprolite under grassland replicate 2 | place: USA:California | collected 2016-06-15 | reverse complement strand
AGCGGCCGATTTCTTTTCGCGGCGTCCTACGGCGCCGATCTCATAAGCGTGAACCCGGTTGGCGCGGATGGTCGGATCGGGGAGCCTTTGCAGGTTGTACCGACGGCGCGCAATGCGCACGCGATCCGCATCGACAACTCGAATCGCTTCGTCTTCGTCCCGCATCTCGGCACCGACCAGATTTTCCAGTTCCAATTCGAAGAGAAGAGCGGACGCCTCACCGCGAACACACCGCCGGTCCTGCAGCTAAAGCAGGGCACGGGACCGCGCCATCTGGTCGTCTCGCAAGATAACCGCTTCATTTATGTACTGAACGAGCTCACCGGCACAGTGACAACACTGGTGCTCGACCCGAGCACCGGCCTGCTCAGCGAACGCGACTCCGTCTCCGTGCTGCCTCCGGAGACGAAGCTGGTGCCTGGCATGCCGCGGGGCGCGGTCGGCGCGGCTGGCACGAGCCAGGTCCTGCGCAACACCGATAACGACATCTGGGCGGCCGATCTTCACCTCAGCCCGAACGGTCGCTTCCTCTATGCCTCCGAGCGTACGACGAGCACGATCGGGACGTTGCGCGTTGATGGCGCGAACGGAAAGTTGATCTACCTCGCAAGCACGCCGACGGAGAAGCAGCCGCGCGGTTTCAACGTCGACCCCAGCGGCCGGTTCATCGTCGCCGCTGGCGAGAAATCGGACATGCTCGCGGTGTACTCGATCGAGGCCGAGAGCGGCGCCTTGAAGCCGGTCGGACGCTATCCGACCGGCAAAGGAGCGAATTGGGTCGAGATCGTGACTTTTGATTAGCCCGATGGCTGGCCAGCCTGCGGAGTGGAGCGGCTGTTCATGGATGTAAGTCAAAAGTCCCCAAAACGCCGAGCCATCGTGATGGGCGGCTCGATAGCCGGTCTATTCATTGGAGCGTTTCTTCGCCGAATTGGTTGGCAAGTCCATATATATTAACGCTCATCTATCGAACTCGCCAGCCGCGGTGTTGGTATTTTCGCCACGCACCTGGAAGTGCTCGAGGACCATTGAATTCTTAGTAGGTATTGGGGTTGTCGGCGGCCTTCCGGAACGCTGTCGTTGGAACTGTCCACCGTTCCGACCTCGGATTGCGCGAACAATGCCCCATTTAGGTCAATGTGATGCCACTACGGCGGCTCGGTATATGTGTCCATCCACCTCTAGGGGACGGGGAGGGGCGCATGCGAACTTTACGCAATTTTGCAATCGTCATAACTGGGGCTGGGCTGATCGCGGGCGTGCCATTGACGAACGTGCAGGCGTGCGATGACGATCGCTATCCCTGTCCCGTGAGGTCACAAACAGCGGCACAAGAGACTGCGAATACGCCGGCTCAACCCGCGCAGTCGAGTCAGCCAAAAAAGAGAGTAACCCGGTCACCTGCAAATGAGAAAGCAGACGCAAAGCCCAAACGAGACGTCTCACGCGCAGCTGCTCGGACGAAGGTGAACAAACCAGCTGCGCAGGAGCAGGCTGCTGATGCCATCTCGCAGAAAGCGATAGGAGCTGCTCCTGCGGCGGCGCCATCCTCGCGTGCGGATCAATCTTTCAATGAGGAAAGCCGGGACGAAAGTCTGCTGGCCAGTGCGGGAACGGCTTGGCCGGTTGCTCCAAATACCGAGGGCGCCGGCGGCACGCCAGGGACGATAAACGCCGCAGAAGCTGCACCAAATGCGGTGCAAGCGGTTGACGCAGGCGAGGCCCACGAACCCGCTCATGCTGCTGCCACTGTCGAGTCGCCCTGGATCACCTATCTCCTCTTGATCTTGGGCGCAGCGCTCGCCGCCGCATCAGCAATGTGGTTGTTTTCTGGAATGAGATCACCGTTCGCCCGCCAAGCAGCAAATCCGCGTATGCACATGAGCAAGTCGTGAACTCAGACTGGGCGCTCGGCGCTGGGCGTATGTACCGGATCGTCTGCCCCGATCGGAAGCATCGGATGATGGAGCCAGGCTGATCATTGCCTGCACATGCTCGCACAAGCATCGGAAGAAACAAAGAACCCGGGAGCGTCGCGTCGCTATACGGGCGTTGAAACATAACAATGAAGGAGGAGCAGTAATGAAGGCGACAATCGTGCTGACAGCGGCGGCTGTTTTCGTGGCTATCCCAGCGTACGCTGGCTCTACAAACGGCAATAAACCGGCAACAGCCCCAGGGGCGTCGGGTCTGACTCCCGGCTATCAATTAAACAGTACAACGCCGCGACCTGCGCAGGGGGGCATCCAGCTTCGCGCCTGGAATCCAACAGTTTGATCGGGGCGCAAACACACCCGCTCTCCCGGGCGGTGCTTCCGGTCTTGCACCTGGGCATCGCCGCTAAGGCGTGATGCGTTTATACCGAACCACAAACCGGTCATTGCCGGGCTCGACCCACGACTGTCCGGCACGGTTTGTGCTTCATGCTGCCATATCCATCGCGGCGCAGGCACGGCTAGCGCGACGGCGCTGCGCCGCTCGGCTTGCGAAGGGCTCAAACTGGAATGTGATTTGCCGCGCTTGTAGGCTTGGAGGTTGTCGTGCTGCGAGAAGCTCGGCGATTGATCGTCGATGCATCAAATTTGCACGGATCACCCTGGCGAAGGCGAGTGGGCTCGCAACGATCCTGTTGGCGTCGTGGGCCAAGCGCAGCAGCAGAAATGCGATCAACGCAACCGCAATCTGAATGCGAACGGCGTTCTCGGAGGTTCCGAGAAAATGGCTGATTTTCAAGATCTGCTTGATCCATCGGAAGAACAACTCGATCGCCCAGCGACGTTTGTACAAATCAGCGATGTCTCGCGCGCTGGCGGTCAGATCATTGGTAAAGATGCGCAACGCCTGGCCGGTCTCGATAACAACCCGAACTTCGCGGACGAGGGCCGACATCGGGTTGTGGCGAGAAGCCGCGAGACGTTGTGGAAGATATCCGGTCCGATCGCTGACGACCGAGCATCCCGCTGGCACCGGCCGATCTTCGATCACCGTGAACGGCGTATTGGACTTGAGCTGCGTGACAATGCGACAGCCGGCCTGATGCAGCCTCGCCCACCAGCCGTAGTCGTAGTAACCGAGGTCGAAAACGTAGGTCGCTCCCGGCTCGATCGGCATCTCCTTGGCGACCGTGATGTCATTGATGTTGGCCGCAGTCACCATGAGATAAAGCGGTTGGTCGGCATCAGGATCGTAGATGATGTGCGCCTTGGCGCCGCAAACTCCTGCCGAAAACGTCGCCCAATCGCCGCTCAAACTGCTCAGCTGCACGCTCGTGGAATCGATCAGACGGACGCAATCGCCAATTTTGCGACGATATCCACGCTGCAACTGCGCCATCAGCGCCGACAGCAGGCCGGCAAACACTTCGAAGGGACGCGAAGCATTAGCCGTCGAGAGCGCCGACTTCGAAACGGTGCAGCCTCCGAGATGATAAAGCTTGCTCGCGTGGCTTCGCAGGTTCGTTTCGATCTCGCGCAGGCCGCGCGCACTGCACAGCTGCCCATACAACATCGCGATCAGATGGGCTCTGGTCTTGAGGCCCCGCGGATCGGGATCGGCATGGTGCTCTTCCACAAGCCGATCGAGAACCGTCCACGGAATGTGTTTCAGCAGCCCATGAAAAACGATATTCTGGTGCGGCACGGCGTTGCTCCTTTCTCGTGTCCAGTTGATTCGCAAACTCCTGGAAACGAGTAGAATCAACGTCGTGCACTCCATCAAGCACAAACCGTGCCGGACAGTCGTGGGCTCGACCCGGCAATCCATCCAACTTCAAAAGACTTTTGCGAAGTATGATGGATGCGCGGGTGATAAGCGCGTTCACGCGCGTCCATAGCCCGTCGAAGACGGGCGTGAACGCCCTTATCGACGCGCTTCTGCCCGCGCATGACGCGGACAGGAGAGTGATTCAACGTAATCGAGACAGTCCTACTTGCGAACTCTTGGCGAGACTTACGCGGCCCCGATCGGTCAGGGCCATTTTTTCAGTGGTGGCTTCGCCGAGCTGGGGCGTGGATGAGCGCGAGTGGCAATCCGGAAAGACGTTAAGGCGCCGCAGTAACTGCGGTCACATCCACTTCAACTAGCATTCCCGGCCATGCCAGCTGATTGATATTCAGGAAGGTGTGCACGGGCTGCGGAGCCCCGCCGAGTGCTTCCGTGCGGCACTTTCCAGCTTCCGGGAGATTTCGAACGTCAGTGACGTAGGTGACGGCCTTCACCACGTCGTTCATCGTGGCGCCGTGGGCCGCTAAGAGCCGCTTGATCTTGTCGTAGGCATAGCGGCACTGCCCCGCGAAGTCGCCCACATGCCGGATTGTGCCGCGGCCGCCGCTCTCGTCCTCAGCTCCTACCCCGGCAAGAAAGATCATCTTGCCTGGATGCGTGACGGTGACAACCTCGGAGAACAGCCCTTTCGTCCACTCACTGTAATTGTAGTTTTTCTTTTCGAAGCCTGCGGAGCTTGCGCCTGGCGTTTGTGCGTGCGCGGTTAATACCGTGGAAAGCAGCAGTGCAGAGCAACTCCCAGCAAGGCGTCGCACGGGCACCTCCATAATCGCCGGTCTTGTGAATACACTCGAAGCCTAGAACGAGGCGGCAGTCGGGTCAAACAACGCCGGCTTTGATGTCGCTTTATGATCGCGCGTGCTGCACAGCGCCAAGTCCGCTGACAGGCCGCACTGCCGCATCGGGCAGGGGCGAATCGCGTCAGGGGCGTTGGCCCATTGTGCGGCCCGCACGCACGATTCGCGCGCGGCTGCGCAATTCTTAAAGGCGCGAAGCCAGCGCACACCTCTCTTTAATGTGCTCGGCGAGGGACCCTGTAGCCGGTCTGGGGCTTGGCGGCTCTATGGGACGAATGTATCGATCCGGTGCGGACACGGTTGTTCGGCGCCCGAGTTCGTTCGAGCATACGTTGCCATCTCCGCTCCAAGTCGCGATGTCGCTCCAGCGGATATTGTAATGAAGTCGGCACATTATCCTCCCTGGCCGCTCGGAACTAACACGGATGCTCTTGCTTACGTGGCTCGTTCTTCGCCTGCAGCGCAGCTTCTCTTTGCGTCCGGCGGTCCATTCCGACGCGTGTGCTTTTTTGAGACGTCTACCCCGCTACTGGCGCCTTTGGATTTCCGTGCTGGACACCCTCAACGCGCGTCTGACTGAAAAGTTGCATTCAAACGATTTCTGTTTTTTTACCACATCGGGGTACCGCGCCTGAGTGCGGCAAAGTCCTGCTCCCAATGAGACCGTCGCACGCGCAGTGGAACCATTCCTGTCTGCGGCGCATTTATCGGCATGCAGACTGGTCGGGAGTTTGCACAAGCGCCTGGGGGCGGAGGGGGCGGCGTCATCGCAAGCCTGCTCGGCACGATTATCTGCTTCATCGCCAGCGGCGCATTGGCCGGGGGAACGTTGAAATTCCCGAGCAGCCAGCTCGAGCCGGTGAAATGGAGCGAGCTCGCCGGCTGGACGGCCGATGATCACCTCGCCGCTTTCGCAGCCTATCAGACAAGCTGCCAAGCCTTGCTCAAGATACGCCGCACGGACGAGCGCGGGGAGCTCTCCGTCGCGCTATCGAATGTCTGCGGCAGGGCGGCGAACCTGCAGCCGCAGGAGCTGGAAACTGCGCGCGCCTTCTTCGAGCAGAGCTTTCAACCCGTGCGCATTGGGCGTCTGGGCGAGGCCGAGGGACTTCTGACCGGCTATTTCGAGCCAATTGTCGCGGGCTCCCGCTTTCCGACTCCGGAATTTCATGTCCCGCTCTACCGCCGGCCACGTGATCTGGTCGCGGCGGGCTATAAGCCCGGCTCGGCGGCATTTCCGAACAAAGGCGTGCGCATCGCTCGCCGCAACGAGAACAACGAGCTCGTGCCGTACCACGACCGCGGCGCCATCGAGGCGGGCGCGCTCGACGGGCAGAGGCTTGAGATCTGCTGGCTCAGAGATCCGTTCGACTTGCTCGCGCTTCAGCTCGAAGGCTCGGGGCGCGTCATCCTCGAAGACGGCACGCCGCTGCGCGTCAGCTTCGATTCGCACAACGGCTATCCCTACAGCTCGATCGAGCGCGTGCTCATCGGCCGCAATCTCGTCCCACGCAACGCGATCTCGCCGCAGGGGATCCGCGACTGGATGGCCGCGCATCCCGAGGAAGCCGCAAAGGTGCGCGCCGCCAACCGCTCCTACGTCTTCTTCCGCGTCACCGGCCTCACGAACGAGGGTGAGCCGGTCGGGGCGCAGGGCGTGCCGTTGACGCCGGGCCGCTCCATTGCCGTCGACCGGGCGCATGAATACGGCACGCCGTTCTTCATCGAAGCCGATCTGCCAACAGAGCGCCGCAAGTCCGCCTCGCCCTTCCGCCGCCTGATGATCGCACAGGATACGGGGTCGGCGATCGTCGGACCGGCGCGGGCTGATCTCTACTGGGGCGCCGGCGAGGAAGCCGGCCGCATCGCCGGCCGTATTCGCCATGCCGGCCGCTTCGTCATGCTGCTTCCGCGCGAGATCGATATCGCCGCAGCTGGCCGCGAGCCGCCCTTGCCGGTGCCGAAACCGAAGATCGCGACGCTCGATGCCGGAAAGAAAGGCGAGGGCAGGGTGGAGTCAGCCGGCAGCGGAGCGGCCGCCGTCGAGACGCCGTCGCCGCCGCGCAGACCGAGCATCGTCGCGCGCGAAGCCCAGAAACGCGATGACAAGGGCAAGGCCGATTCTGCCAATGCCGGCGTGGGCGCGAGCGGCCTGCAGCACCGGTCGCCTTTCCCGAACACGAAAATCGCGGTGCTCGAAGCCGAGAAGCACGACGGCAAAGGCAAGGCAAGCTCCAGCAATGCCGGCGCGAATGCGAGCAGCAAGCCTATCCTGTTGCCGGTGCTGAGGCCGAAGAATATTGCGACCGAAGCCAACAAGCAGGAGAGCAAAGTCAAAGTGGAGACCATCGGCGCAAGTTCCGGTGCGATCGCGGCCGGGCTGCACAGGCGGTTGGCAAAATCCAAAATCGTCGAGATCGAAACCAGAAAGCAAAACGGCAAAGCTAAAATGGATTCTGCCAGCGCTGGCGAGACCGCGTCCAAAGGCAAGCAGAACGCGTCACGGCTGCCGGCGTCGAAGATCGCCGGGAGCGAGGTCAAGCAACCGAAAGCCGAAGGCAAAACGGAGGCCGCCAAGGCGGGCGAGAGCGCGGCCGGCGGCAAGCAAAAGCCGTCGCTGGTGACGAAATCGAAGCCGCCCGCGATCGAGGTCAAGAAACAAGATGCCAAAGCCAAGGGAAAGGCCGCGAGCGCCGGCGAAGATGGGAGAGCGGCCGCAAAGTCGAGCCGGCAAGCCACCGGATGGGGGGCTATGTCATCTCTGAGGTCTCATATCAGCCCGTTCAGTTTGTCATTCCGGCCGAGCCGCGATAGCGGCGAGGGCCGGAATCCATAATCACCGGCAGTGGTTATGGATTCCGGGCTCGCGGGCTTCGCCCGCGCCCCGGAATGACGAGTCAGAATTTACGCGGGTTGCTATCAACTCCTAGCGAATGAACCGGCGCATGTTCGCTAACGGCACATCGCGTTAGTTCGCTGCGCGCAAGAGACTTACGTCGGCTCCGAGCTCTGACCTATGGCGCGCGCTGCATAAACACCGACAGCCCCCGCTTGTTGGCATACATGGGGCGATATCGATCCGTATTGTACATAGTGGCGACGTCCAACTTGCGCGGCCCGAGCTTGGGATCCGGGATGGGCATCAGTTCGTAGCAGCCCTTCACCAGCGCAGACATAAGGCCGGTCTGGCCGTCGAGCATGGCATCGTAGGCCATGTTGCCGAACGTCACACCCACGAGCTTGTCGACGAAGTCCGGATCGCCCGAGCGCAGATCGTAGGTGAGGTCGGACGTCATCGTCTCCTCGCCGGTGCGCCGCTTGATCTCGTCGGCCAACGAGTCGGCGACGCTCGCCTTCTTACGGTGGCCGTAGGAGTCGGGTTCACCATATTCGCGCACTTGATAGCCCTCCCACTCGGCGCCCTCGCTGAGAACGACCAGCGCATAATTGCTCGGGTTTGCCCGCTTCTCCTCGACGAGGAGCCCGATGAGCTTGTCGAGGTTGACCCTGTATTCGGGGACGACGCAGCGGATCGAGGTGGTGTACGCCGTGTAGAGCGCCGTAAAGCCAGCATCGCGGCCGAAGACACGGAAAATGCCGATCCGTTCGTGCGAGGCGACTGTGGTCCGCTGGCGCTGTATGGCATCGGAGGCGCGGGTGATCGCGGTCGAAAAGCCGATGCAGTACTCGGTATTGTGAACGTCATTATCCATCGTCTTGGGGATGGCAATGATCTTGACGCCGAGTTCGTTGAGCTTGGCCGCGTAGCTGAGCGTGTCATCACCGCCGATAGCAATAAGATGCTCGATGCCGAGGGCCGAGAGGTTCGCCAGCGCTTGTCTGGAGAGATCCCAGCTCTTGCTAGCAGTGTCTCGAGAACTCGGAGAGAGCGGAAAGTCCTTGCCAACAAGGTGATCGGGCAGCCTCTGCACCTTGGACGGATTGGTGCGGCTCGCGTGCAGCACGGTGCCACCGCGACGGTCGATCGTGCGTGTATTCTCGCGGTTGAGCGGCATAAGGTAGCGCCGCCGGCTGGTCTCATCGTCGACATTCAAGTGCGTGAGTGCCTCCCAGCCGCGCCGGAGACCGATGACCTCGATATCGTTCTCACTGCTGCGGTAGGTAACGGTTTTTATGACCGAGTTGAGGCCCGGAACGTCGCCACCACCCGTGAGAATGCCGATTCGCTTTTTGACCATCATGACACCCTTATTACACTTTACATGGGCGGAACCTTTGTGTGTATCGTCGCACTATAAACGCTACGTGGATTGCTCCCAGCATGCCTCACGCTTGCTAAGTGGGAGACCACCAATCGCCGCATAGGAAGCATGGGTATGGATAAGTTTGCTCGCAAGTCCCCGATTGCGGAGGCGAAGCAAACTGCTGGTCTCTCGACACGACCTGTTGGCGCCACAGCAGAGGACGACGACATTGACGAAATCAAGAGTGCGGTTCTTGCCAAACTGGCGCTGGATTTGGGCAAGGATGCGTCCGCGGCCACGGACCGAGACTGGTTCGTTGCGGCCGCACTAACGATCCGCGACCGCATTGTCCATCGATGGCTCGCCGCAGATCGCGCCAGCCATGCCCAGGGCCGCAAGCAGGTCTACTATCTATCGCTAGAGTTCCTCATCGGGCGGCTTTTTGCCGATGTGCTATGCAACCTTGGCTGCACTGAGAGTTTTCGGGCCGCGCTCGGGGATCTGGGTGTCGATCTAAACCGGCTGCGCGCTGCTGAGCCGGACGCGGCATTGGGCCATGGCGGCCTTGGTCGGCTCGCCGCCTGTTTCATGGAGAGCATGGCGAGCCTCGGAATTCCTGCCTATGGCTACGGCATTCGTTACGATCACGGACTGTTCCGCCAAGTCATCAGGGACGGTTGGCAACAAGAATATCCTGAAGAATGGCTATCCTTCGGCAATCCATGGGAGTTTGCGCGGCCAGAAGCGATCTATGACATCCACTTCGGGGGCCGCGTCGAAACGACGACGTCGCCGACGGGAGCCAAACGCTCGGTCTGGCATCCGGCCGAGACCATCGAGGCGGTCGCCTATGATATCCCGATCGTGGGGTGGCGCGGCCGGCACGTCAATGCCTTGCGGTTGTGGTCGGCGCGGGCGGTCGATCCGCTGCGTCTCGACGCGTTCAACATGGGCGATCACGCCGGCGCGTTGTCGGAACAGGTGCGCGCGGAAGCGATTTCCAAGATCCTCTATCCCAGCGATTCGACCCCAGCCGGCCAAGAGCTTCGCCTGCGCCAGGAATATTTCTTTGTTTCAGCCTCGCTGCTGGATCTGGTGCAACGCCACGTCCGGACCGATGGAAACCTGTATTTCCTGCCGCTTCGAGCGGCGATCCAACTCAATGACACGCATCCGAGCATTGCAGTTCCTGAACTCATGCGCATCCTTGTCGACCTTCACGGCCTGCCGTGGGACGAGGCGTGGCGTATCACAGTCGGCACGCTCTCCTACACTAACCATACCCTTTTGCCTGAAGCGCTCGAAACCTGGCCAGTCGAGTTGTTCGGGCGCGTTCTGCCGCGGCACCTTGAGATCATCTATCGCATCAATACGCAGCATCTTGAGGCAGCGAAGCTGCAAGATCCGGCTACGTCCGACTCGGTCGAGTCAATTTCATTGATCGATGAGCGTCACGGTCGAAAGCTGAGAATGGGCCACCTCGCGTTTGTCGGCTCCCATCGCACGAATGGCGTGTCAGCGCTTCACACGGAGCTTATGCGCAAGACCGTTTTCCGCGAGTTGCACGCGATCTATCCAGATCGCATCGTCAACAAAACCAACGGAATCACGTTCCGTCGCTGGCTGCTGCAGGCGAACCCCGATCTCACGCTGGTCCTTCGTGACTTGTGCGGCGATGCCGTTCTGGATGATCCGACCCAAATGAGCCGTCTCGCCGACTACGCCGAGGACCAAGGGGCTCAGCAACGGATCAGGGCGGCCAAGCGCGCCAACAAAGTGGCCCTCGCGCGCCTGATCATCGAACGGCTTGATCTGCGTGTGGACCCGGACGCGTTATTCGACGTGCATATCAAACGTATCCACGAATATAAACGCCAATTGCTGAATCTGCTTGAGACGGTCGCGCTGTATCATGCCATCAGGGCTGAGCCTGGTCGGAATTGGGTACCGCGGGTCAAGATATTCGCTGGAAAAGCGGCAGCGAGCTACGCACGCGCAAAGTTAATCATCAAGCTCATCAATGACGTGGCCACAGTCATCAATGGCGATCCTGTGGTTCGCGATTTCCTGCGGGTCGTCTTCCTGCCCGATTACAACGTCAGTTTGGCAGAAAGGATCATTCCAGCTGCCGACTTGTCCGAGCAGATTTCGACGGCGGGAATGGAAGCTTCCGGCACCGGAAACATGAAGCTTGCCTTGAACGGTGCGCTCACAATCGGCACGTTGGATGGAGCGAATATCGAAATTCGCGACCACGTTGGCGCAGAAAACATCTTCATCTTCGGCTTGCGGGCAGAGGAGGTGGAGGAGCGTCGGCGCGCAAGCCTGCAAGCAAATTCCGCGATTGCATCGTCTCCAAAGTTAGCCGAGGCCATCGAGGCGATCGAAGCCGGAGTCTTTTCACCCGACGATATTGGCCGATACGCCGCGCTTATGAACGCGCTGCGTCGGGCCGACTCCTACATGGTGACAACGGATTTCGATGATTATTGCGCGGCGCAGAGAAGCGTCGAAAGGCTGTGGTTATCCCCGTTTGATTGGACGCGCGCGAGCATGCTCAACATCGCACGAATGGCGTGGTTCTCGTCCGACCGGGCGGTCAGCGAGTACGCCGAGGATATTTGGAAAGTGCCCGTTGAACGTGCCAGCAATCGAGAGCAGGAACAAACGTCGTAGGCCGTCAATAAGCCTCAGGTGTGCCGGCAGCGGCACCAGCGAGCGGGAGAGCAAGCATGTGGCGTTTCACAGCATCGCCCAGCCGCCATCGACCGGCAGGTCGACGCCGGTGATCTGGCGCGAGACATCGCTGGCGAGAAACAGACAGGCGTTGGCGACATCGACATCACTCGTGATGCGTTGCAGCGCATAATCGGCGGCATGGCGTTTGGCCGCCTCTTCGACGGTAATGCCGAGACGTACCGCCATGTCGGCGCAAACCCGCTCCCGGAAGCGCGGGCCGTCGACCATGCCCGGTGCCACGTAATTGACGTTGATGTTGTAGGCACCGAGCTCGAGCGCGAAGCTCTTGGTGATGCCGCGCAAACCCCACTTGGACGCGGAATAGGCCATGCGCCCCGCGCGCCCGCGCATGCCGAAGGTCCCTCCAACATTGACAATTTTTCCGTAGCGCTGCGCCATCATGGTCGGCAGCACGGCGCGCATGGTATGAAAGCAGCCGTTCATGTTCAGGCTGACGATACCCTCAAAATCCTGCGGCGTCGTTTCGGCCCCAGTCTTGCCGATCGGGCCCGAGCCGCCGGCGACGTTGACGAGAATGTCGATGCGGCCATAGGCGCGCTTGGCCGCCTGCGCCGCTTGCTCGCATTGCAATGGATCGGTGACGTCGCAGGCGAGGATGATCGCTTCCCGTCCTGCCGCCTTGGCTTGTGCTGCCACCGGTTCGATCGCGGCCGTGTCGCGGCCGAGCAAAGCCAAAAGCGCGCCCTCAGCCGCAAAGGCCGTGGTGATGGCGGCGCCCATCCCTTTGGCCGGGCCGGTAATCACCGCAACCCGGCCCTTAAGCATCAGCTCCATGCTGGCGTCATCCTTGGACCGTTGACGTCATCTGCTCCGCCCAGCCACTCGTGTCACGGCCGCCAGAGTCTGATCACTGTTCTTGGGCTGTGGCGGCGGCATGCGCTGGATTCGATGAACCGATCGGCCCCAGCCCTTGCTCTCGCCGACGATCTGTCGATCTTTCATGATGAAGCGGCCGCGCACCAAAGTATGAATGGGCATGCCGGTGACCTTCATGCCTTCGAACGGCGTAATCTTGCTACGCGACTGGAAGTGAGCCGCCGCGATCGTATCCTCGCGATTAAGATCGACGAGCGTAATGTCGGCATCCGAGCCGGGCAGCAGGGCGCCTTTGGCAGGATAGAGGCCGAACGCCTTCGCAGGCTTGGTCGACGTCAGCCGCACGTAATCGCAGAGTGACAGCCGCCCCGCGCGAACTTGGGTCAGCATGAGCGGCATCTGCGTCTCCACGCCGGGAAAACCGCAATCTACGGTCCAGATGTCGTTGCGCAATTTCTCAGCCGGCGTGTGCGGGGCATGGTCGGTCGCGATCATGTCGATCGTGCCGTCATACAAGCCTTGCCAAAGGCCATCTTGGTGATGTCTTTCGCGAACCGGCGGGTTTACACGGATGACCGAGCGATGGTCGGCATAGGCCTGCTCGTCGAACAGGAGATAGTGCGGGCAGGTTTCGCCGGTGATGTCGACCCCGCGGAGTTTTGCCTCGCGAAGCGGACGAAGCTCATCCGCCGACGATATGTGCAGGATGTGGATGCGGGCGCCCGTCCACTCCGCAAGGATGGCTGCGCGCGATACGGCTTCGACGGCGACGACGGCGGGCCGTGATGCCAAATGGGCCAAGGGGTCGGTGCGTCCAGCGGCCTGCAATCTCTTTTCCCTGCGCGCCATGATGGAGGCGGTCTCCGCATGAAGCGCAATTCGCAGGCCATGCTGGGCGACGATCTCGAAACCCTCGAGCATGGCGCCGGTCGACGGCGACGGCAGATTGCCGAAGGTGTTGCCCATGAAGCATTTGAATCCGGCAATGCCCCCCTCGATCAGCGCCTCCAACTGATCGATATTGTCCTCCGCGAGCAGGCCGTAGAGACCGTAATCGACGTGCGCTTTTTTTGCGGCCTCCTGTTTGAGCGCAAGCCCCTCGGGCGTCGCGGTCGGCGGATCGACATTCGGCATCTCGAACACCGTGGTGACGCCGCCCATCGCGGCTGCCGCCGTGCCGGTTTGCCAATCCTCCTTGTGCGTGTACCCGGGCTCGCGGAAGTGCACGTGCACGTCGATTGCGCCTGGCAGCAGATGAAGGCCGCTTGCATCGAACGTTTCCCGCGCGCTCGGCAGCGCGCGCTCCTCGCCGATGGCAAGTATCCGGCCGTCTTTGATCGCGACCGCAGCATCAAATGACGTCGCATCGGTGACGACCGTGGCGCCCGAGATCACGAGATCAGCAATGGTCGGATTTGTCATTCTCGCGCAAGCGGTTCAGTCAGGGATCGACGTGTGGGAGGCCGTCGGGGCTGAGCGGAAACGACGGTGCTCGCAGAAGGTTACCGGTCAATCGCCGCTCATGCGGTTGATTCATCTTCGAACGTGAAGCCAATCTTTTGCAAGCCTTCCAGCGCCGTCTTGCCGTATTGGTGCTCGATCTCCTTGGCCAAACTCGGCGCAAAGCAGACCGGGTCGATCTGTTCGTCGCTTTCCGGCACGATCATGACGAGCAGGCGACCCAGCTCGTTGGAGATGTTGCGGAAGCTGCGGTTCTCGCCGCGCGGCACAGCGATCATGTCCAACGGCTCGAGCACGAGCGTGTGCTCGCCCCGATCGCCCCATGCGATCTCGAACCGGCCCGAGAGGCAGAAAAAGTTCTCGACCGTGTTGAGATGGCGGTGCAGGCCGGGTCCATTGCCGGGTTCGCACTCGGCAATGCTCACGATCAGACCACGCGGGCCCTTGACCGGCGCCCCGGCGCTGCGACCTTGGTAATCCGCCGGCGCCATCACCGGATAGACCCGGCGTGCCGCTACTTTTTCCACGGCGCCCGGCGGAATCTTGTGCGCCTCGAAATTCTGAGTTTGATAGGTCTGCAGCTTGTGGAATCGAGCGACACGGGCTTCCATCTGTTCGCACGTGAGCGATTTTGCTCGCATGGCGGTTCTCCCAATTCGCGCGTGTGTGGCTTGACGCCTTACCCGCCGAGACGGCGGCTATGAAACCAAAACGGGAAAAATGCTAGCCGGTCGATAAGCCGAGGCTGTCTTTACACAAATCCGATCCAACCAAAAGCGGCTTGGTTGAGGCATATCGTGGAGCTCACGCGATCGTTCCCTGCCGATTGCCCACCGCAGGCATGGAGCGTCGTGATGGCGCGGGTTCTTCTCTTGATCGCGTTGCTCGCGAATGTGTTGGGTATCGCTGGCGCGGTGGGGCAGGACTATCCGACGCGGCCCATCCGGTTCATTGTGCCATTCGGCCCCGCAGCGGGGGCCGATATCGCAGCGCGCCTGTTCGCGGACCGGCTGGCCACGCGGTGGGGCAAGCCGGTGTTCGTCGAAAACCGTCCGGGAGGCGACGGTCTCGTGGCAATCACTGCCTTCACGGGCGCGAACGACGACCACACCCTGCTGTGGGCGCCCGCCGGAACATTCGCGGTGCATCCCTACGAGCACGACAAGCTGCCGTATGATGCCGAACGCGACCTGCTGCCAATTGCGAGCGTCTCCACGATTGTACTGGCCATGTCGACCTCCGTTTCGCTGAAGCTGACCACAATCAGCGACCTCGTGTCGTTTGCCAGCGCGCACCCCGGAAAGCTCAATGCGGCTGCCGCCAACGGCAACTCCGATTTCCTATTGTTTGGTTTCCTTAAAGGCGCGGGGCTCGACGTGCTCAAGGTCCCCTACCGAGATATCCTGCAAGCGCCGAACGACCTTGCCGAAGGACGGATTCAAGTGCTGATGACCTCGCTGGCCGTCGTCCAACCACACATGCAAGCTGGAAAGATCAAGGTACTGGCAGTGACCAGTCGCAAGCGCTCACCCAGCGCACCCGATATTCCTACCGTAGCCGAGGCCGGCTATCCCGCGCTGGAGCTGGACAGTCCCATTGGCCTGTTCGGACCGCGCGGCATGCCGATTGCGCTGCGTGAACGCGTGGCCAATGAGCTTCGGGCCGTGGTCGAAGCCGACCCGGTTATCACCGCCAGGATCGAAGCGACGGGTCAGATCGTCGCCATCGGCGGCCCCGACGCATTCGCTGCTGAGATCAAGCGGCTTCGCGGCAAGCTCGCAGCAACGGCCGAGATTCTCGGTTTCAAGCGGGCGCAATGAACGTGACGTCGCATCAAGGATCCTCGGCGGTGGTCAACGGCATCCGCGTTGAGCTGATCGAGCGCGGGGCTGGAAAGCCAGTCTTGTTCCTGCATCCCGGCATCGGCATTAGCCCGAGCGCGCCCGTGCTGGATGCACTCGCCCGCGGGGCACGGCTGCTCGCCCCCACGCATCCAGGCTTCGGTACATCGGAGCTGCCGCGGGGCATGAGCACGGTCGATGATTTATCCTACTTCTATCTTGATCTCCTGGAGCAGCTCGACCTGCGAGACGTTTTGGCCGTCGGCGTCGGGCTCGGCGCCTGGATCGCGGCGGAGATCGCGGTGAAATCGACCGAGCGTCTCTCGCATTTGGTGATGGCGAATGCGATCGGGATCAAAGTCGGCGACCGCGAGACCCGTGACATGGTCGACATCTGGGCGCTTACGCCGGATGAGTTCAATACGCTTGCTTATTTCGATCCGAACCGGGGCCGGCACGACCCCAAAAACCTGACCGACGCCGAAGCGCTCGCCATGGCGCGCAATCGGGAAGCCACGGCGCGATTCTGCTGGTCGCCTTACATGCACAATCCCAAGCTCAAGGCGCGGTTGCATCGCATCCGGCTTCCAACGCTGTTCCTTTGGGGCACCGCCGACCGCATCCTCAGTGAAAATTATGGGCGTGCGTATTGTGCGGCCATTTCGGGTGCACGCTTCGAGACGATCGACCGCGCCGGCCACTTTCCCCATATCGAGCAGCCCGAGGAATTCGCGCGTCGCGTGCTCGCATTCGCGGCTGCCGGCATGCAAAAGGCGCCGCCCGTGCGGCGAGCTTCTGGAGACTGATCCATGCGCGTTTATCAGTTCACCGAGCAGCCGTACTACCCCGTCTGGAATGACCATAACGGCTCGCTGCGCGTGAACTTACCCAACCGTAAGCTCGACCCGAAAATCGCCGGCGATCTGCTGCACCGCTACTATGACGAGTGGATGCTCGCGGACGAACTCGGGCTCGACATCATGCTCAATGAGCATCACCAGACCGCCACCTGCATGTCTTCGACGGTCATAGTGACGCTTGCAATCCTTGCTCGGCAGACCAAGAAGGCGCGTCTGCTCGTGCTCGGTTATCCGATCGGGCATCGGCCCGATCCGCTGCGCTGCGCCGAAGAACTGGCCACTATTGACGTGATCTCGCGCGGCCGCCTCGACATGGGCTTCATCAAGGGCGTGCCGTACGAATTTCCGGCATCGAATCAGAATCCTGTCGGGGTAATGGACCGCTTCTGGGAAGCGCACGACTTCATCATCAAGGCGATGACGAGCCATGACGAGCCGTTCAATTGGGAAGGCGAGTATTTCCATTACCGGCAGGTGAACATCTGGCCTCGCCCCGTGCAGCAGCCGCACCCGCCGATTTGGACCACGACCGGCAACCGCAATCAGGCTCGGCTGCTCGGGGAAAAGGGCTACGTCATGGCCACGCTCGGCAGTGGCTACGCCACCCGCCCGCTCTACGACGCCTACCGGCAGGGCTACATGGCAACGCGCCGTACCGCGCCGGGCGCCGATCGCTTCGCCTATCTCGGGCTTGTTGCGGTGGCGGACAACGAGGCCGAGGCGCGCCGGCGCGGCGAACTTGTCGCCGGCTATCTGCGCTCATCCTCGATCGTGCATGTCCCGTTTCGCAATCCACCGGGATTTCTCTCAGTTGAGGACAACGCGCGCATGCTCAAGGGCCAAACCGCGCCGCGTAGCTTCACCAAGGACGGCCGCGTCATCGACATGCATCGCGCGAGCGTGCAAGACCTGATCGATGCCGGCATCCTGTTCTGTGGCACGCCAGATCAGGTCTACGGCCAAATCGTGAGCTTCTGCGAATACTGCGGCGGGATGGGCAACCTTTTGATGATGGGCCACGCCGGCTTCCTGAGCCACGAAGATACGGTGAGCAACCTGACGATTTTCGCACAAGAGGTGCTGCCGCGGCTCAAGGCGTATCAGCAGCCGACAGCGGAGATGACGGCGGCATAGCCCATATGAACGCGGTGCGGGCAGCGCAGCTTCGTTTGTAGGCTTTCGCTGAACCTTGAAGCTGGCCGCGGAGGCACTCGAGAGGCTCGGCACGCTCGCTCGTGCGTCTTGAGCGGGGCTGCGCTCAAAACCCGGTGGGGGAGAGTTCATTTGCTCTGGCGTGTCGCAGCCGGCACAGCCGTATACATTTGCCTTGTCGTCTTGGCGGCGCCGTTTCCTCATGCGGCAGGTCTGATGTTGACCTTTCCGGCACTGAACGGGCTTGCATTCTTCTTCGCTGAGCAACCGAGCATAGGCCCAATGGCGAGGAGCATGTTGTGGCTTCCCGTCATAAACGGGTCGCTCTGCGCTGCTTTCATGATCGTTTTTTTGAGCTTACTGGGCGACGTAAACGCAACGGTTCTCGCGGGTTCTCTTGCTGTTGCCGTTGTCGGAGCGTGGATTTCGATAGCGTTTCGACCGCAAGTGATAGCGGGCATTCCGGAGCGGCGACAACTTGCGTACGCGATCATTTGCACGCTGGCTGGTTTGCTTTTGGTTGGGCTCGCACATGTCCTGTTGCCCGAAGTCCATTTTGGTGCCGCTGATAGCGGCATTTTCTCTTGGCAGTCGGTCGATCGCACGATCTTGAGCAGCAAGCTGAAAATCGTCTTGTTCGCGCTCGCGCTGGCCTTATTTTTGGGCGCGACGGCGCATCGGCGCGTGCCGGACGGAGTACGAGGTGTACTCGCGGGATTGCCGCTCGTGCCGTTCGGCGCGCTTTTCAGCGTGGCGGCATTGAGCGATCTGGACACGAAAGAGCAGCAGCACGTTTTCGAAAACATGTTGCGAAGCGTAGCACTAAGCCCCGCGGTCGCGGTCTGGTTCATTTACGGATTTTCGCGGTACTTGAAATCGAGGGGGATCGTCGGTTCGTCGAAACTGGACGGGCTCAATCGTTTCGCGAGCTTGATTGTGGCTTGGGCCTTGTGTGGAGCGACAATTGCGTCACTTTCATGGGCATTGATCGCCATCTTGTAGAAATGCGCGACGATCCCAGCGGCCTTGGAGCGCATTCAAATTCACGACCAGAAGTTGCTCACATCGTTGAGAGGCGAGCGATCCCATCGCGAAACGCTGCTCGCGCTTTCTCATATCTGGGGAACACTGTGGCTTTGGTGCGATCAGGCGCACGATCGGGATGGCCGGCGTCAAAAGGTGGGTCGGATCGTACTCGAGACTTAGCTGGATCGACTGAGCCACTGTCTCGCCGGCAATCGCGGCCACCGCGTTGAGACCAAAATCGATTCCAGACGTCACGCCGCCCGCAGTAATGACGTTGCCGTCTCTGACGACGCGCCCTTTCTCATGCGTAGCGCCGACCAGCGGCAGCAACTCGGTAAACGCCCAATGTGTCGTGGCGCGGCGGCCCTTTAGTAGCCCTGCGGCGCCGAGAATAAAGGCCCCGGTGCATACTGAGGTCACATACTTCGCTGTGACCGACTGGCTTTGAACAAACTCTATCGTATCCCGATCGCCCATGGCTCGAACGACGCCACTGCTGCCGCCAGGTATGCAGATTAAGTCCAGCCGCGGGCAATTCTCAAATGTGTGCGTAGGCAGAAGACTAAGGCCGCTATCGCTGGAAACGGGAGCGGCTGATTTTGCGATGATATGCATCGCCGAGTGCGGCAACCGCGCCAAGACCTGTTGCGGTCCAGTGAAGTCGAGTTGCGTCAGTTCCGGGAAAATGACAAAGCCGACGTTAAAAAGCGACATGCTTGGCTCCATTCGTCTTGAAGCGTGAGCGAAACTCGGTTGGCGACGCCGACATCGAGCGGGCAAATGCGCGATCCATGCGGCGCAGCGATCCAAATCCGCAGGTCACAGCGATGGCCTCCACGTTGTCATCGGTTTCAAGCAATCTGCGGCGCGCAAGGTCAGTGCGCACGCGCTCCACGAAGTCTGCGGGGCTGACGTCCAGGCCCATACGGAACAGCCGGCTCAGCGAGCGACGCGAAACCCCCGCCTCTGCTGCTAAAATATCGGTCCGCCAATCGGCGCGCGGCTGTGCTGTTACTTTTTCTGCCAGCTTTTTGATCTTCGGATTGTCGGTCGACTGGGCAACCAACTCTGCAGAGAATTGGCTTTGTCCACCTGGTCTAATGCGAAACAGGACATGCCGCCGCGCAATGGCAAGAGCGACCTTTCTACCGAGATCCGCCTCGACCATCGCGAGCGCGAGATCCATTCCGGCGGTTACCCCGGCAGAGGTCCAAACGCCGCGATCCTCAATGTGGATGGCGTCACCGTCGACCAGCACCGCGGGCCGAAATAGCTTCAGAGCTTCAACCTCGCTCCAATGAGTTGCAGCTCGTCGGCCGTCCAGAGCTCCTGCAGCCGCTAAGAAAAATGTACCGCTGCAAACCGACGCGATACGTGGCACTCGCCCAATCGCCCTAGCGACAATGTCGGTTGCGTTTCCGCGCACAAGTTCCTCTCGCATGCCCGGCTCGCCGCCAACCGTGATGAGTGTGTTGATGCGAGCGAGACGCTTACTGGTGATTTGCGCAAATGAAACATCCGCGACAAGTCGAACTCCGGACGAAGTTGCAAATGATCCTGCCTGGGGCGCTGCGATCTCGATGCGGTATGCCTGACGCGATAGCTCGTCATTGGCTGCCGCAAACATCTGGAGTGGGCCGGCGATATCCAGCAGTTGGCCATCCGGGAACGCGAGCAGGAGGATGCGATGCGGCGCGGGCATAGGTGGACTCTACCAGTCGACCGCCATGGCCCGAAGGCCAAAGACCAGTCATTTCGGGCCAACGCCACCAGCCGCATGAGTGGTGCGGACCGATGATGCCATCGGCTCATCGCGTTTTCTGTTGCGACGCGCAGTTCG
>WNGD01006828.1_pt1 | contig 20552 bp, 11 predicted proteins | sample 5400671 | NCBI WGS metagenome assembly WNGD01 (sample SAMN13153369, study PRJNA577476) | soil metagenome | isolation source: 40 cm soil or saprolite under grassland replicate 2 | place: USA:California | collected 2016-06-15 | reverse complement strand
CGTCTCTTGCGATTGAATTGGCTGTCGAAGCTCTAGCAGGCGTTGTTTGTCGGCGCAATGACGTCGTGCAGACCAGTATCTTTCTCCTTTGGCCTGATCTGAGCACGCAGTGCTAGACGTGCAGCAGCGTTTCTAGCTGTCCTTCAACAATCACCAAGTACATAACAGTCTATAGATGATACATTCAGAGAATACACTGCATGAGGAAGCTGATACGGATACTTGTCTCTCTGTGCCTACCTACTCTCAAGAGGGTTGCAGAGCCTAATGATGACACGAATAAGATATACCATATGGTGACACGAATAAGATATACCATAAAATAATGGGATTGTACAATTGCCCATTTTCATATTGTGAAATGCGCTTTCTCATGCCGAAGGTTGGTCTGAGCAGCCTTCCCATCGCCTCGTTGCTCCAGGTCATCTTCATGAACCTCCTACCATAGAGGGCAGAAAACGCAAGACTTGCCGGATTTTAGATAGGGGTATTCCTCTGCTCGTCAGAGCCGATAGATGAACGTACTGGCAGCATGGTAGCGGTTTCAAGAGGAGACGCTGCCGATAATCTCCACGCTCTTCATTTCAGCAAATGTTTTCCACAGATACATCCAATTCGCATCAGTACATAATTCTATTTTACGCTAAACATCACGGCGTAATTCGTCAAACGCGCAACAGAAGCGGGCCGCCGACTCGAAATATCCAAAGCTGTGTATGGGATAAGCATGTTGTTTGACGACGTATTGAACTTGTTCCAGACAGGTATTGCGCTCGATATTCTTCCGCGGAGCACCTCACTGTCCATTGTTTGCCTCTTGCTTGGGGAGAAGATGGATGCCCGTCTATCGTGACACGCTGCAGGGCAAGACCCACAACGACTAGCGCCTGCTTGAAGAACTATTTTGCTGCGTCCCTACGCCATTTTTCGCTGAGACGTTGCTGTCATGATCGATGGCTCGATACAAGAAGCAGGATGTATCATGAACCACTGAGAGGTCTCATCATCAGACCAGGGCTTCCTTGCTTACGCAGCGAAGGCGATGTAAAAAGGGAAAATTGATTGCTTTAGCACAAATCTCTAACTTTTCTAAACAGATGTCCCAAGTAGCCAGCACAGTGGCGTGGAACAAGGGAACATCATGGGGCCGATCGTGGTCATCTCGCGCTTATTTGCAGTGGCAGCCTCAACTGAGCCAGCAGCGCGACTTCCTCCCCCTCATGGTCCCTGTGAGTGTGTGCCACACAGCCCTTTTAACTGTAAGAAAGGGAGGAGGAACAAGACCTGCCCAAGACTCCTCTCGGGTCTTGGGCAGATCGCGGAACCGAACCGGAACCGACGGGCATCGACCCATCGGTCGCACCTGGCACGCATCCCGCTTGAAAAACTCTTCTTAAGCGGAGGCGATCTACTTGTCTACCAGGAACACGCTACCATTTCCTCACCTCGAGATGATCCGTTCGCCGCTGCCCTTGACCATCCGAGGCTTCTGTCTATCTCAGGCCACTTTCAAGCCACACCTGATCCTCGCTGGAAGATCCCACCCTCGGAATGGCGAACCGTGCTTGAGCGTGTCGAGCAGGGAGAACCGCTCCGTCACATTGCCCCTGATTATGGTGTGTCGTATGAGGCGGTCCGGCGAGTGCTGCGTGCCGCGCGTCGCCGCTAAGTGGGACAGATGAGCACGATCACCCACCTGGCCAGTATACCGCACGCAGCCTCTACATGAGCAGGCGAAGCACGATGCGAGTCCATCGTGTGCTCCCGGTTTCAATAGCGCATCAACAGGGTAGCACAGGGGAACATCGCCTCACTGGCACTTTGTAGCATAGCTAGTGAAGACGGGTCGCACCTGGACGAAATGCGGATGGCAGGGGGAACAGACCGAAAGGCCGTCGTGCTCTGGACAACCTTGATCTTCTTGAAGGCTGTAAGACCCTGTAAGAAAGCGGGAAAAGACGGATCGCATCAGCGAAATGCGCGGGCGTAGACTGTCTTTTTTGCGAACAGATGTGCTAGGTGGACAGCACAATGGCACCAGGAAAAAAGCAATTAGGTGGTGTGATACGCCTTCAAAAACTCTTCCCGTGGTATACCTGCTTGGGTGCAGATGGTTCTCAGAGTAGAGCCCTTGATTTTGCTATGATTGGGCAATGTTAATGGAGTCCTTGTCCCATCAGCGTTCTCACGAATCATAGCAATGTGCTCTCTTTCTCTTACCAGGGAAAATCCGAGCAGTTCAAATGCCTTGATGACTTTTACTTTAGGAGCATCGGCAGGAAAATGTGTCACGAGAGAGCCACTCCAGCTTCAGCTACAAAAGCTTCCAAGACAGGAGCGTCCGTGTCGAAAATATCGGGACCAAAGGTCTCCAGATGAAATTGGATCGCTGATTTCACGTCGGCAAGCGCCTCCTCGTAGGTTTCACCCTCTCCGACAACAACGCCTTTCAGCCCCAATGGATAAGCCACATAACCGTCCGCATGTTTTTCTACAATGATTTTGATGAGTTTCATGGTCTGCTCCTCTTAACTTTAATCAGATAGGCCCTGGTTGAAACGATGGGTTCTTTTCAGATGCTTCTAAAAGGAACCTTAGCAGGCAATTTCAAGGATGTCAAGTGCTGGCCATGCTCTCTCACCTGGTTCTACTTTCCCTCTCCTCGCTGCTGGTTCAAGCACGGCTATTCGAAGTAGCCAGCACACGGGTTATCCTATTCAAATGAGCCACTAGCGACAGAACCCACTTCTTACGAGCTTCTTGCATTCCGCCATCTCAACAACGTTCGCAAAAAATCAAAGTTCCAAGGTGTATCGACTTCTGCAATGATATGTGTAGCCCCCGCTTGCAAATAAGCATCAAGCTGGGAGATATTCACACTTCTTGGTAGAGAAATAGAGCGTTCAATCTCATTTGGATTCCGACCAACTTTGGTACACCAATTGTCTAGAACCTGCATTTTATGGGCAACCGTGGGTGGGTCACCAAAGGTATTTGAGATATTCGCATATTGTGCGACGAGACGTAATGTTACCTTCTCACCGCCACCGCCCAGTAAAATCGGGATGGGATTGCGCATTGGCTTAGGAGCACACCCCTCCCAGTGGTATTTGATAAGTTCCAGTCCCTTCTCCAGTGCGTCCAAGCGGCTGCCAGCAGTGCCAAACTCATACCCATACGCTTGATAATCACGCTCAAACCAACCGGCACCAATACCCAGAATGAGCCGACCGTTGCTGATGTGATCGACAGTCTTAGCCATATCCGCAAGCAAGGTCGGATTGCGATAACTATTGCAAGTGACCAGACAACCTATCTCTGCTCGCCGTGTCAGCGTTGCCATTGCCGTGAGCAGCGTCCAACCCTCGAAGTTACTTCCTTGAGGGTTGCCAGTAAGTGGGAAGAAATGATCCCAATCCCAAATTGTATCAACGCCCAGATCCTCGGCGCGACGAACAGCATCCGCATACGACTGGTAGGTCGTATGTTGTTGGCGTAATTGCACACCAATGCGTATTGGATGACGAGTTGTCGATTGTGTCACCGCAGCATATCCTCTCTTAAAAGCTAGTTTTGCTGATTCTTCCTTGCTTGATTGTAGGCCTGTGTTGATCGAAACTGCAAGTTTACGTGCGCTGGCCACTTCCGTCCAACCGTTGCATTAAGCATCGCATAGGGTATACTGATCCACAGGCTGCTTTCTAACGTACACCTGGTATCGAAACCTGTTAAGGAGCGCAGGTGCAGGAGCACCTTCAGTCCCGTTTACTCGTAGGTAGAGCATGGTCGACGAATGTGAGATGAAACGGAGCAACAAGCCCACTTGTATTATGTTGTGACCTAAAACAGGATACCTACAAAGGAGACTGCCATGGCAACAGAAGTGTTTCCCTCTACACCAGAACCGGAGAAGCCACTCACACACTCTTCCCTGCTCGATGCGCTGCTTGCCCGCCGCTCGCGCCGCTTCGGCAAAGGCATGCGTTTGAACGGTGAGCCGCTGGCCTACGAAAGCGCGCACGAGCCAGCACCACTCAGCTTGGTAGAGGAGGCGGTCCTCGCCTTTGCTGCCTGCGGCATTACCGGCTATACTATGGCTGAGATGCCATACGACACAGGCGATGTTGCTGAGGCTGGCGGGGGTAATATCATCATGAACTTTGTTGGCCGAACGGTGTTCAGCGCGGACGCTGCGCACCTGGTGACTGTCTTTGTGCTCAATGACGATGGCTTCTGGCTACTTAAACGACCTCAGGACTATTCACGCCTGGAGGTGCCCGAACTGGTCGAAGCGGCTCGCAAACATCGCTGGGTGGACTTATACGAAAAGAGCCGTGTGCGTCTCGCCGATCAACGGCTGGATGTGCCCCGTGAGCCACCATTTGTGCCCCCCTTCAATAAGTGGTCGGCCAACGTCCGTGGCACTACCTACTTCCTGCCCATTGCCGAACTCAGCGGCCTCTTTATCAATGTCCTGCTGGCGGCGTTTAGCGAAGAGGTGGCCTACTTCGTCGTAGATGAGCGCCATAACTTCCAACCGGCAGGAATCGCCAAATTCGCCCGTTCAAAGGGAGGCTACCTGCGCGACAATCTCGCGGAAGGCCGTGTGGCGACTGTCGGCTTACTCGACACCTGGATGTACGAGTTTGCTGCCGTGGAGCAAGGGGCCATGCTCCAGAACCTGGCCCTCGTGACGGCAGCCCTGGGACTCGGCGGATTTCCCCACCTGGCCTCTCATCCATTTGGCTGGTTTCAGGCGCTCGGCTTTCGTATGACGGATATTCCGTTCTCGCGCACCATTGGAGCTGGACCTGTCATGAAGGGGCTGCTGCGGGTGCTCAAAAAAGACATCCCCATCCCGACAGCGGTTGGGCTGGAACGGGATGGTCAGGTACTCATCAAGCCGTTCTGCCCGCCGTACTATCGTAGCATCGAAGAGGCGGTCCTGGCGTTTGTAGACTATAAGTATGGCCCGGGGCGAGGCACGCTGCGCGATGGTGGGGCAGCCACCAACTGGCAGGATGGGGCGGCGATCCAGGCAGGCATTCCTCGCTACTCCGACCAGGCCATCGCGGCGACGATCGCTTGCAGTGAGTACCTCTACTCAAGCTATGGTCGTATCCCAGCCACCAATGGGCCATTCCGCACCTTGATGGCCTACCAGGCTCACCACCTGGATGCCGATTTCTACCGAAAGTTTTACCGTTCCGAGGTCGTTGGTGAATAGGAGCAGCTCGAAGAGTGGAACGGGAAAGCTACTTAGCACTCATGAGTTTCACTCAACAAAGCAGATTGCGGTGAAGGAAGCTGCTGCAAAAAAAAGCTGCTGCTGCTCCAGCCAACCATGCAAAACGAGGCTTACTGCCACCATCCCCAGCGAGATACCCAGCAGCGCAGGTAGATGCACGGCGATAGCAGCAACAAAGAGCATGCTGAGGAAGAAGAACATACTTTGCCTCGACCATCCAGTGCTCGTGTGAACCAGAGTGCGGGTCAACAGTGAAGAGCACCCCAGCAATCTCGGCCGGAATAAGCGCTTGCACGACAACGGCTACCAGAGGATCGCCTGCAATCCCCATGCGCTCGCGCTATTTTTGCACCCGTACCTGTGCTGGCTATGTAGTAAATCTGTTCTAGAATAATGAGAGAAACGTACGATCAGAAGGTCTATTCTTGTTAAGTTTATATGCGGAAGAGCAATCAGCAAGGCAGTGCTGAAGGGTGTGTGAGAACGAAGAGAAAAGACTTCGCTGTGTTAGAACAGAAGTTCTATTAATACTAGAAAGATGCATAAATAATCTCAGCGGAACCGACGGGTGTCGGCTCCTCTGTCACCAATTTTCTCCCTCTTCCTTGCCCCTGCTGGGATCCTGTATCAAAAGGTGCAACGTCTGCTTCCTGAAGAGGAAACAACTGAGGGAAGTCATCCTCCTGTGGTGATCAAGCACCGGCGGCCAGGACCAAAGCATCCGGCATACGGTATTCCCGCTTCCCAATGGCCGATGGTGGCGCAGCGTGTGGTGGAGCAGAAGGAACCGCTGCGCACCGTAGCAGCAGCGTATGGTGTCTCGCATGAAACGATCCGTCGCATCATGCTTCATGTCCAGATGCAGCGCGTACAGAAAGAAGCTTGACTGTACAGTTACTGTTCCTACGACAGCGGCATGATGACGTCCTGGCAGCAAGAGAGCTTACGGATGCGTATAGTCCCCGTCTGCACATCGACCTTTCCTTGCCTCTTCCCTGTGCAGTGCCTGCAGGTGCAGGGGCACGACGGAGATGGTCCGTTGTGCCCTGCTGGTCTCATTGGCACACAACAAGCATAGTAGACGAGGGCGGTAGAACAACGGGTAGCTCCTGGACAGGGGACGGGAAAAGGCGGCAAGCAGGGCTGATGGTGGATGTGCGAAGGTCCTCTACCTGGCCTCCGGGCAGAAGCGAGGTGGTTTCCCATGGCCTGGAACAACACGTGTGCCTCCATACCGCTATAAGTGAACCGCTATCTACGCAGACAGCGGCACGAGCCAGCAGTGGACTTTCCAGCAGGAGGTGGCAAGGTCAGACCTGGGTGGGACGCGGCGAAAAAAGGCGGGTCCATATCGGGAGCACCTGAGAAGCAGCAGGGAGTGTAAACGAGGATGGGGTTGCCCCACTTTCGTGGTTCTTCCGCACCTTGATGCGGTTAGCAAAATGGTTTTCCCAGCTCAAAATAGAAGGACCTTTGTGCTCAGGGGAGAAGCCTTTTAGTAATTCGCCGACAGCATCGATCTTAGAGTTACTTCGGTCTGCTCTCAGAATCTGTGGGATAGAAAGCGTTGAGCGCCTCGTAGGTGGATTGGGCTGTAAGTTACAAGGTTGGGTAGGTAGAAATAGGTAATATTACTCGACCTTTTCATGCTTCTCTTCAGGTATACTTTCAAATGGAGGGCATTCCTTCGATGTGAGCAGCATAATGCCGTTCTTCTTCAGTCCGGACAGCGATATACATGTTGAGGGACATGCTCACATGCAATTCAGCATACTCACAGAATCGTATTAGCTGAAAGCTGTAGTATAGTCATATGAGCACTCCACCAGGCACAAATCAGGTAATCTCGCTGCCGAAGGGCGGCGGAGCATTGCACGGCATTGGGGAAACATTCTCGCCTGACCTTCATACCGGGACAGGAAACTTCACGATTCCCCTCGCAATTCCCGTTGGTCGGAACGGCTTTCAGCCTGAACTGAATCTCATCTACAGCACGGGTAACGGGAATGGGCCATTCGGGCTGGGCTGGAACCTGAGTATCTCAAGCATCCGTCGTAAGACCGCAAAGGGCGTTCCCCGGTACGATGATACACAGGATAGCTTCCTGCTTTCAGGAGCAGATGACTTGGTTCCAATCTCTCATGACCCTAACGGAACGACCTTCTATCGACCGAGAGTCGAGGGCCTCTTTGCGCGCATCGCTCACCGTAGGGATACCAAGCAGGATTACTGGGAAGTGCGCCATAAAAATGGACGCATCCATCTCTATGGACAGCCACAGCCAGAAGGCGCGGATCAGCACTGGTATGATACTTCGGCGCTTTTCGATGCGGAGTTTCCCAGGCATATCTTCGCGTGGGACCTGACTCGTACGAGTGATCCCTTTGGTAATCGCATTGACTATCTCTATGAACGCGATACAAACCCCACGGAGAGCCCCCATCAGTGGAACCAGCACTATCTTACAGAGATTCGCTATAGTGATTATGGTGACACATCTTCGCCTCAATTTCTCATCAGGGTTCGCTTTACGTACGAACAGTGGCCTGACCCGTTCTCTGACTACCGGGCCGGGTTTGAAATTCGCACAGGGCAGCGCTGCACGCGCATCGATATCTCGACTCATGCCGATACAGATATCCTGACGCGCACCTATCACCTGGCGTACCTCGACCAGCAGAGCGCGATACCGGAACGGCTGCCCCACAACGGGGTTTCCCTGCTGAGTCAGATACAGGTTGAGGGACATGATGGCGACCGCTCAGAACGGCTGCCCCCACTTGTCTTTGCCTATACTCGTTTCGAGCCGGAACAGCGACGCTTCTTTCCTGTAAGCGGGACTGATTTGCCTCCTCAATCACTGGGACACGGGCAGTACGAGCTGGTTGACCTGTTTGGCAAAGGCTTGCCCGATCTTTTGGAAATGAATGGAACAGTTCGCTATTGGCGTAATCGTGGAAATGGGCGTTTTGATCTGCCGCACATGATGTCTGATGCTCCCGCCGGTATCAGCCTTGCTGACAAGGGCGTCCAGTTGATCGACGCCAACGGCGACGGGCGGCCTGACCTCCTCGTCACCACTCAAAACATCAGCGGCTACTACCCCCTCCGTTTTGGCGGATTGTGGGACCGACGCTCCTTTCAACGCTATAGTACGGCACCCAGCTTTGACCTGAAAGACCCAGAGGTACACCTGGTTGACCTGACCGGCGATGGCATCACCGATGCTATTCGCTCTGGAAGTCGCCTGGAATGTTTTTTCAATGATCAGTTCAAGGGCTGGACGCCGGACAATGTACGGCAAGTTGAGCGACAAGCCATCACGGATTTTCCCGATATTCCCTTCTCCGACCCCCGTGTGAAGTGGGCTGACATGACAGGCGACCGCTTGCAAGACATTGTGCTCGTCTACGACGGCCGTGTGACCTACTGGCCCAATCTCGGTTGGGGCAGGTGGGACAAGCCCATTACCATGCACAATAGCCCGCGCTTCCCCTACGGATATGATTTGCAGCGCATCCTGGTGGGAGATGTCGATGGCGACGGCCTTGCAGACATGATCTATCTTGATCACAACCACGTCACCCTGTGGATCAATCAGAGTGGCAACGCATGGAGCGAGGGCATTATTATTCGTGGCACGCCACCTTTTACCAATAGTGACGCTGTGCGCCTGATTGATCTGCTGGGAAGTGGCATCAGCGGTGTTCTCTGGAGCAGCGATGCCACTAACAATGGGCGCGCCAACCTGTTTTTCCTGGATTTCACCGGTGCCACAAAACCGTACTTGCTGTCACAGATGGACAATCACCTTGGGTCTGTGACGCGCGTCGGCTATGCTCCCTCGACACAATTCTACCTGGCTGACGAACAACGCCCGGAGAATCGCTGGAAAACACCGCTCCCGTTCCCAGTGCAGGTTGTGGCGCGAGTTGAGATCATCGATGCCATCTCCAATGGCAAATTGACCACTGAGTACAGCTACCATCATGGCTACTGGGATTGTGTCGAGCGGGAATTTCACGGTTTTGGGCGCGTGGATCATCGAGACACACAGACCTTTGCGGATTTTCACACTGCAGGATTGCATACAAAAGAGCGGCCCTTTCAGGCAGTCGCGGAGCATGCTTTTTCTCCTCCGCGTGAGACGCGTACCTGGTTTCATCAGGGAGCCACCGGCGACGCATTTGAGGGAAGCGAGGAAACGGACTTCAGCTCCGAATTCTGGCCCGGAGATTCGCAGACCCTGGCGCGTCCACAGGCGATGACGGAGTCCCTTCAGGGACTCGCTCACCCTTCCCGCAGAGAGGCTCTGCGCGCTCTGCGGGGCCAGATACTGCGTACCGAGCTGTACGCCGTGGACGGCACAGAGCGGCAGAATCGTCCGTACACAGTGACAGAACATCTTTATGGGATACGCGAGGAGTTCGCTCCGCCACCCAGCGATACAGGGGAGCAGCGCTCGTCTGTGTTCTTTCCTCACCTGCTAGCAGAGCGCACCACCCAATGGGAGCGGGGAAGCGAACCTCTGACCCGCTATACCTTCACCGATGATTACGATAGCTACGGCCAGCCGTATACAACTATCAGCATTGGCGTCCCCAGGGGACGCCAAGAGCGGGAAGCCGGTCCTTCTGGTGCGCCCTATCTGGCGACGCATACCAGGACAATGTACGCCACATCTGACGGTAGCCCGCAATACATCGTTGACCGCGTCGCCTATACAACGACCTATGAGGTCATCAATGATGGCAGCGCTCCGCTCTCCGAGTTCCTGGCAGCAATCAAAAGCGGTACCTCACAGCAGCAGGTTATCGGGCAGACACTCAACTTCTACGATGGAGATGCCTTCGAGGGTCTGCCACTCGGTCATATTGGCAGCTACGGTGCCCCGGTGCGTACGGACATCCTCGTGCTCACGGAGGACATCTTGCACAGCGCGTACACTGCTGATGATACCATTGCGGCTCCTGCCAGGGAACCACCTTATCTTGTCCCTGGTGGCTCGACATGGACAAACGACTATCCAGAAGCATTTCGCGCGTTGTTACCGCCGCTGGCGGGATACACCTTCCGACCCGGCGGCTCAGACCCAGACAACGTGCGTGGATACTTCACATCTACTACACGCAGGCGCTATGACTTTCACGAAGCACCAGTAGGGCGCGGGCTCCCCACCGTCAGCCGTGATGCCCTGGGGCACGATACCGCTATCGCATACGACCGCTTTGCACTGCTGCCTACTAGCGTTACCGATTCAGCCGGGCTAACGACTAGAGCAACGTACGACTATCGCGTCCTCCAACCGGCCGAGGTGACGGATGCCAATAGCAATCGCACTCGCTATGCCTTTACCCCCCTGGGAATGCTTCAGAGCGCTGCACTACTCAGTAAGGTTGGGGCGAATGAAGGCGATACACTGGAGGCACCTGGCACGCAGTTTATCTATGACTTCCTGGCCTTTGCCGAGCGCGGACAGCCAATCTCTGTACACACCATTCGGCGCGTCCACCACGCTAACGATGGTTACGTTCCCCTGGAAGAACGCAATGAGACGGTAGAGACCATTGAATACTCCGATAGTTTTGGACGCGCACAGGCGGAAGACCTGGTCTTTGGCGACACGGTCTTTGGCGAATCACTCCTGCCGCTAGACCAATCGCTTGCCATCGGCGATCTGACCGGTCAGCGTTTCGCTGAGTCAACTGTGCCACACGTTGTCGTGAGCGGTTGGCAGACGTATGACAACAAGGGGCGAGTCATCGAAAAGTACGAGCCGTTCTTTTCCTCCGACTGGAACTATCGCGCTCCGGATGCTGAGCATGATATATCTGGACACACAGTACTGGGACAGAAAGTCACACTCTTCTATGATCCACAAGGGCGAGTCGTGCGCACCATCAACCCCGACGGATCAGAGCGGCGCACTCTCTACGGCGTACCGGGCAGCATTGCCGCGCCAGATGTGAGCAACCCTGATATCTTCGAGCCAACGCCCTGGGAGCACTACATCTATGACGAGAATGATATGGCTGGCCGCACACATCCCAACAGTGCGCTCGCCTATCAAGAGCATTGGAACACGCCGACAAGCCGTATTGTAGACGCGCTCGAGCGTGTAATTGAGACTGTTGAACGCAATGGACCCGACCAGGCTGCTGACCGATCGCGTACACAGTGCCGTTACGATATTCGTGGCAACCTGCTTGCCATCACCGACGCCCTGGGACGCCAGACAATTCGCTATGTCTATGATCTGCGTCCGAAAAAGGATGAGCAAGACGAGGGTCCGCGCACGCTACGTATAGAGCAACTGGACAGCGGTGTCAAGCGGATGATCTTTGATGCCGCTGGCAACGAAATTGAACGACGGGATAGTAAGGGGGCTTTCATCTTGCACGGCTATGATGCAGCGCAGCGCCTGGTCAGCCTGTGGTCAAGCGATGGGTCTGGTTTAGCACTCACCCTGCGCGAGCATCTCATCTACGGCGATAGTGCCGAGGCAGGCTTAATCGCTGAACAGGCTATCTCACTGAATGTGCGCGGCAGGCCCTTCCGCCACTATGACGAAGCCGGTCTGTTGACGCTTGAGCGCTATGACTTCAAGGGCAATATTCTAGAGAAGACGCGCCAGATGATCAGCGACGGGCATATCTGCAGCGTGTTTCAGAGTGCGGCCAGCAACAACTGGCAGATTCCTGCGTTCCAGGTTGACTGGCAACCGTCAGGAGGCATGTTGCTCGATGCACATGCTGCTACAGTGCTAGACAGTATGCGCTACCAGACATCCGTGACCTACGACGCGCTAAATCGCATGCGTAGCGTGCGCTACCCGCAGGACGTGGAAGGGAAGCGTCGGCTGCTGCTCCCCCACTATAACCGGGCTGGCGTGCTGGAGCGCGTTGAACTGGATGGCCAGCCCTTTGTCGTTCACATCGCCCACAACGCCAGGGGACAGCGCACATTGATTGCCTACGGCAACGGTGTCATGACGCGCTATGCCTATGATAGCAAAACATTCCGCCTCGCGCGTCTGTATAGTGGGCGCTACACGCAACCCGATCCAGTGACATACCACCCGGCAGGAACCGTGCTACAAGAAATGGCCTACGAGTACGACCTGCATGGCAATCTGCTCGCCTTGCATGATCGCACGCCGGGAAGCGGCCTACCGACGGACCCGGATCAACTCGACCGCACCTTTCGCTACGACCCGCTCTACCGTCTGCTCTCAGCGACGGGGCGCGAATGCGATCTGCCATCGCCTCCGCCGCCCTGGCTTGACGAACTCCGCTGCACCGACCTGACGCGTACGCGAAGCTATACAGAGCAGTATTCCTATGATAGTGTGGGAAATCTCTTACACCTGGAACATCAAATGGGAGGCCAAAGTTTCAATCGCAGCCTTACGCTGGCCGCGGAAAGTAACAGGCTGGCAACGCTTATGGTCGGTTCGCTTCGCTTCGATTACAGCTATGATGCCAATGGAAATCTGCTCCAGGAGGGGAACGCACGTCACTTCGCATGGAATCACCTGGATCACCTGAGGGCATACGCGACACAAACAGATGCTGCTGAGCCATCCATTTACGCCTATTACCTCTACGATGCAGACGGCCAGCGCGTTAAGAAACTCGTGCGCAAGCAGGGAGGACAGCTTGAAAGCACGGTCTACATCGATGAGCTGTTCGAGCACCAGCGCGTCGGCACGCAAGAAAACGACACCCTACATATCATGGATAGCCATAAACGCATCGCGACGCTCCGTGTGGGCAATCCACTGCCCGCCGATGCAACGCCAGCAGTTAAGTATCACCTGGGGGATCAACTCGGCAGCAGTAACGTGGTTGTCGATGCATCTGGTGCCTGGCTTAGTCGTGAGGAATATACGCCGTACGGCGAAACGAGCTTTGGCAGTTTTACGCACAAGCGCTATCGTTTCACTGGCAAGGAGCGCGACGAGGAGAGCAGCCTCAGCTATCACGGCGCGCGCTATTACTCCCCCTGGTTGTGCAGATGGCTCAGCATCGATCCACTGGCGTTGACTCATATGACGCGCTTTTTACAGCAAGGTGTCCACCTGAATCTGTATGCCTATGTGAGCGGGAATCCTACCAACCTGGTAGATCTCTCGGGCCTGGACGCAAAGAATTTTGCCATTGTCCTGTCTCCTGATGTAATCGAACCTAAGGCAGCAGAAGAGACGAAGAAATATGCGGAGAGTTTGAAGGGATACACTGTCCTGCAGGTCAAGAGCCTGGAGGACCTGGTATCACAGGTCAAGGGCCAGCTTGGGCAAAAGGATACTATCGCCAACATCGTCATTGTCACACATGGCACTCCTGGAATCCAGCGGCAAGTAGACCCCGAATTTTTCTTGCCCAGCCGTAACGGAGCAGCCAGGTGGCAATCGAGAGTCACGCTCCAGAGCGCGGCCCGTGAGCTCACCGGTCTGAGAGACATACAGAGAGCGACAACAGACAAAACCTTGATCTCCTTCAGAGGTTGTGACCTTGGCCGCTCAGATGCGACCTTGATCTCTATTGGACAATTCTTTGGTGGGCGAGGAGTGCGGGTAGAAGCGGCGAGGGTGGGAGCAGAATATCGCTGGTCTGAGAAACCGGGCGAACTCACGCGCGTCGGCGTAGTAGTCGGGAAGCGATTCTTCGACTTCACGAGTAAAGCAGCCGAACGATACATCCGCAGGCTGACAGTCAATCAGGGTCCATTCGAGGTGGGCCCTGGACAACAGCCACTTGGATCTAAACCAGACGTTGAGATTCCGGTTTTCCAGCGGAGACAACCATAGTCAAAAGAAAGCATGCGGTGATACCGGGGGAACTATCATGAAGCTACAAGGAAGAAACCTGACTACCGGGCTGAAGGGTCAGGATGTTGCGCTCCTGCAGAGCGAACTGGCCGCACTTCATTTTTCTATCGCACCCGCCGAAATCAGCGATACCTCCTTTGGTACGACGACCAGGCAGGCCGTACTCGACTTCCAAAAAGCACAAGGGCTGCCAACAACAGGTATCGTCGATGAGGCAACAGCCACGCGCATCAATGCAACCCTGGCAGAAGCGCGGGGGGGAGCGCAGCAGTTTGTCGTCCAGGGACATGTTCACCTGAAGGACGGTCACGCGTTTGATGGGTGCTCGTTCGCGCGTTCGATAAAGACCTGCGCAGCGAAGAACCGCTGGGACAGGCTATCACCATAGATGGTGGCAGCTACCATATTACCTACAGCCCCGACCTATTTCGCCGTGCAGATAAAAACCGCGCCGATCTGATTGTGCGTGTTTTTGGACAAAAGGGCTTGCTGCTTGCCACCTCTGATATCCTCTTCAATGCTCCTGCCATAGCCACCATCGACCTGACGGTCTCTCCTCCCACAATCCCCTTATCGGAATACGAGCAACACCTGGTGGATCTGACGCCGGTCCTGGAGAACGTCTCGCTAACAGAGCTGACGGATGAAGATGTCGCCTTCCTGGCAGGCGAGACGGGCATTGACAAACAGCATATCAACATACTGCGGCAGGCGGCACAGCTTACGCACGCGATTGGCATATCAACCGCGGTTCTCTATGGATTGGGCCGTGAGAATATCTCTCTCAGCACAACGAGCCTCGCCGCCACATCGCTCGACACGCTTCGTAAAACATTAGAAACAGCAATTTCACAGCGCATCGTCCCTGCCAGCCTCCACGACTCGCTGGCAGATATCATGCATCGCCTGAAGCAATTGCAACTGCAACAGGCACTCAAGACAAGAGAGCAGTTCACAGCGCATGACTTTACCGGCCAATTACTCAACCAAAACACGGGCGCAATCCTGGCGGGTTTTACCATACAAGCCTTCGATCTCGATGCGGAGACGACTCCCCAGGACCTGGGACGTGATAGGACCAACGCTCAAGGACTGTTTGCCTTTACCTATACCACCAGCAAAGCATGGGAAGCAAACCACACCGAACGCAAGTTGCGCCTATCTATTCTTGACCAGCAAGCACAGGAGATGGCACAGGTAGACATACAGGCCAGCCTCGGGCAGGATGCGGTGATGGCAGTTCATGCCTCCATTCCAACTGCACCTGTGCCTGTTGCACCCACTACGACGCTTGCCCTTCTCTCAACCGAACCACGGGTGACACAAACACTGATCCAGCGCGGCTATACCAGCCTGGCCGCCATTGCCCGCGCACCACGCCCAGACTTTGTCAGCTTTGCACAGGATACCCTTGGTGACGCCGGAGCCGCCCAGTTACAGGAGATAGCGCGCGCGCAGACTCACTTCTTGGACAACGCTTTGACCAGTCTACGCCTCTATAATCTAAATGGCTTGCTTTTCAAGCAGCTTGACGACGCATCAATCCTCGGCAAATTGCTCACGCCGCTCTGCGATTGCCAGGACTGCGAGGCCGCTACCAGCCCAGGAGCCTACTTAGCTGACCTGCTCGAGTACACCCTGACCCATGTTAAAAACGGGCAGGATGCCCTCACGCTGCAATTCCTCGCGCAAACGTTCCATCAACCATTCCGTGACCTTCCCTCCTCGTGCGACGCGGTAGAGACGCAGGTCCGGCAGGTCCGCCTCTGCGTCGAGGTCTTGCGCAACAGCCTCAATACGACCCAGGCAACGCTTTCACCTGGCCAGCAGAGCACGCTCGAACAAACAACTAAGCAATATCTGATTGCTGCCTATACCGCGCTCCTGGAGCAGTTTGGCACCTCCTACGAGGAGATTCGCCTGGCTCGCCATGCCGATGGAACGAAGCGAGCGGCGCTAGCAGAGCGCCTGGGCATCGATCTTGACACGACGCGCCCCGACCACCTGGATGCCCTGTTCCTCGACTCGTCAGCAGCGGCCACTTCTCCTTCCGCGCTGACGGAACAGGTGTTGGAGCGACTGTTTGGCCTAGTTGACACAACCCGTAATCCGCTCGTCACCGGTACACAGCCTGAACTGCTGACCTGGCGACTGGAGCATCTGCGCGTCCTGTGGAAGCAAGAGGACTGGTCAACCGACCCGACCAGCGCCAGGAACCCTTTCATTGATCCAGACCTGATTGGTCCGGGCGACCTGAGGCAGCCAACGGTCGATGATCCGGCCTTTCAACTCTGGCAAGAACGAAGAAACTGGATAGATGGGCAGATGACCAGCCTCAAGAATGAGGTACTCTCTGCCACGTTTCCCACCCTTCCCGCATCCCCCGCCCCTGTCGTTCCCCCTCTCCCTCACACTCCCGCTATCCCCAGTGTCACCGATTCCTCTTCATCACCAGCATTGACTGCGCTGGACACTATCATTGCAAGCTCGCTTGGTATATCGGTGATGGACCTGGCAGCACTGGCCACGCAACGCGCGCAGGGGAACACCATTGAGGCACGTCTGCGCCAGCTCAATCTGAGCAATGAAGCCTTTTCCTACCTCTGGGACATCCGTACGCTTCTCGCCAATAATGCTCCCCTGCTGGATTCAGAGTGGGACGATGTGTATGCTATTCTCGTACAGGCGAAGAAGCTGCAGGTGTTCGCGCAGTGGCGACAGCAAGAACAGGAACGGAGCATCTTCCTTGGGCCCGATTTCTTCACGATTCCTCCACTACCCACGATCTTTCCGCCGCCTGAACCCCTGCCACTACCGTCCTGGAGAGCGTCAGCAGATGCACGACGCGATTGGCAGCAGACGTTGCAGTCACGCATAGATCAGGTGCAGGCGACCAGAGATGCTCTTTATGCAGCGGTGGACGCAGTTGAGGAAGCTGCACTGCCGAAACTGCGAGATGCGCTGATTATGTTGGTTCAAGCAGAGGGAAAGACGCTGCAGGCCAAGGCGAAATGGATTACCGATCATCTATTCATCGACGCTCTCGCCAATGGATGCCTACAGACCACGCGTATTGCCCAGGCCATTGAGAGCATGCAAAACTTACTCACTGCACTACGTATCAACCGCCTGCACGACACTTATCCCAACCTTGTACTCTACGCAGACCATTTTGACGAGGAATGGCCATGGCTTGGTTCCTATGCAACCTGGCGCACGGCTCTCCTGGTCTTTCTCTACCCGGAAAACCTGTTGCAGCCGGACTTACGCACCTGGCAAACACCTGCCTTCCGCGACCTCACCACCAACCTGCGCGGCAACCTTCGCCTCAATCCGCAGAGCGCCTGCGATGCAGCTGCCAACTACGCTGACTACTTCTACGATGTGTGCCACTTGAGCATAGGAGCATGCTGCCAGGCAACCACACGCATGCACACGGGAGACAGTTGCCGCACGCGAACCGCGACTGATTACCGCGAACTCTTTTACCTGTTCGCGTTTGCCAACACTTCATCACAGAAGGTGTACTGGTCCGCGTACGATTCCAGCGACGCATCTGGCTACGCGCAGACGTTCTGGGAGGAAGTACCGGAACTCAGCGGTGTGCTGAATATCATTGGTGCAGTGCCATATCAGCTTGCCCCCGACCAGCGAGCCGTCTACCTATTCGTGCGCTTGCAACGAGGCGGCCAGAGGCTGGTCTTTATCAAATATGACCTGGAGAAGCAAGCATGGGGGCAATCAACCGAGCTTGAACTGCCAAACAAAGCCACCAACTTTACAGCCGCCGTCAAGCAGACGAAGACTGAAGATCAGCCGCCGCGCCTGGTCATCCGTACCGAGGATGGCGCGATCTATGATCGCAAACTGAATGCCGATGGCACCGACTGGGAAGACGCGTCAGCGGACAACAAGAGACAGGACCAGACGTCAGACACGAAGCAGCAGGGTGACAAGACAAGCAAAGATGCATGGAAACCACTGATCGATGTAGCGCGCGGAGGCGACTTTGCAGCACTCTTTGCAATGGTCGAGGTTGCTCCTGATGAATATTACCTGTTAGTGAGTACCCTCGACGCAGTATGGTATCGGCTCTTTGGCAACCATGACGACGGACACTGGCGTCCGTTTGATAGAGGCACGTTTAGCGGCGCGTTTTCCTGGCCCGGCACATCTGATCTGTTTGTCTTTACGACATATGCAGCCACCACCTATCGTATACTCAAGCGCTCGGATGTACCATTGGAGCAGATGCCACCGGACGTGATCAGCGATAGCTCGGCCCTTGATCTCTGGCTGGCGGACGTCGCCGGTGTGATGGTGTACGATATCTTGCCGACCTACAACATAGAGAACCATGATCCGGGACAGGACCTGGACGAAAACAGCCCGCAAGGGAAATTGTGGAAAGAGGCGAGCGCTCTAGTGCAGCAGTTTACTGCCGATCATCTCTCACTGGGAGAGGCTCTCTACAGTGTCAACCATCATCAAGGCGTGGCGTTTCTCTCGCGCGGCGATAGCGATGTGTTTGCCCCACCACCTGACTCGGTTATTCTCTCTACATTCCCCGAAGTCGTTTCCGGTATCAGGAGCGGTGAGCCTGCTCCCTCCGGGCTGGACTACATCGTTCCACGATCAGGCACAGCCGATACATCAGTGCAGATTGCATTCATACGGGGCAGCGGAGAGGTGGGTAGCTATCGCTGTAGCTTTACGCGCTCAGATGACGCATTGCAGGAAGATACGCCGATACGCTTGGCCCCACAGGTCACAGGGCCTTTCTCCCTTGCAGAGCAGTTGTCTAGCCAGAAGCTGCAAGCCGTACGCTTTCTGGTGAAACAAGCGTTTGAGCTGAACAATGATGGCCCGGCTTCGAACAGGACTTACCTTGAAGAAGCCTACTACTTCGTTCCGGTCCTGCTGGCGCTGCAACTCCAATCGCTTGGACACTACCCCGCCGCTCTCGACTGGTTCCGCCACGTCTATGACTACAATACCTCCACCGATGCGAGAAAGATTTACTACGGGCTAGAGCAAGAACAAGATGCCCACGTTGTATACCAGCGTGCCGACAACTGGCTGCTCGATCCCCTTAATCCACACACCATAGCCACAACACGTCCAGGAGCGTACACGCGCTACACACTGCTCTCTCTCTCTCTGCTTCCTGGAATTCGCCGACGCCGAGTTCAGCCGTGATACATCAGAGTCGGTTGCGCGGGCGCGAATCCTGTACACAACAGCCCTCGACCTACTCAACGGTGATGAGCTACAACAGCAAGGGGAGCTATGTAGCGATGTCATTGGTTCGCTTGATGTCCAAGTCGGCCAGGGCGAGTGGGCTTCCGTCTTCGAGCGATTAAAAGCCGGGCTGTGGACAATATCTGACTCAACACTGCTCAAAACTATCGTCGCCCAGGTGCAACAGGTGTTGGCAGCCGATGAACCGATTACGAGCCGCTTCGTGAAGGCGCAGGCGGTGATTAGCAGCGCGAAAGCAAGCATACCTGCATCACCAACACTGGGAAGTGTAATCGAAGAGAGGGCGCAGCTTCAAGAGCAGGTGCATACGGCTCTGCTGGCACAGCCTCGCATCCTCGAAGCTGCGAAACAGGTTGGGATTACGGCCGGAGCAGACTATGTTCACGCACTCTCCCTCGTTTCCGGCGTCAATAGTGTAGCCTTATTAAAAGACCGTGTTGCATTACCCTGGCTGCGCCAGCAAGCGCCGATGACCAGCGGTAAAGACGGTACAGCGGCTACGACTATCAGCCCCCTCGTGATACGAAACAGCGAGCAGACCCTGCTCAGTCACTTCTCGCCGCTTGCCCCGACACACACAGCTACACTGGCGAAACTGGCAGAGGCCGATGCCTTGCAGACAACGAGTATCGCGCGCATGCTGGGGCAGCAATATATTCCGGCTCCTTCCTATCATTTCTGTATTCCTCACAACCCGGAACTAGAAAGCCTGCGCTCGCGCGCTGATCTCAATCTGTATAAGTTGCGCACGTGTCGCAATATCGCGGGCCTGGAACGCCAGCTAGACCCCTACTCGGCTCCCACCGATACGACCAGCGGCTTGCCCAGCATTGGCAGCGGCGGTCAGCTCGTCCTGCCGGGGGCGGTGACGCTTCGCCCAACTCCCTATCGCTACTCATCGCTGATCGAACGAGCCAAGCAGCTCGCACAGCTAGCAGGGCAGATTGAGAGCGCAATGCTCACGGCCCTGGAGAAGCGCGATGCGGAAGCGTATACGCTGCTGAAAGCGCGCAACGATGTCCAGTTGGCTCAGGCAGGTGTGCGGTTGCAAACCCTGCGCGTCAAGGAGGCAGAGGGGAGCGTGAAGCTGGCAGAGTTGCAGCGCGACCGTGCGAAGCTGCAAGTTGACCACTACAAAGCCTTGCTCGCAGTGGATATCAGCGAACTGGAAGGCAAACAGCTCGAACTCCTGGGGCTGGTCTCTGGCCTCTA
>WNGD01004196.1_pt1 | contig 20552 bp, 13 predicted proteins | sample 5400671 | NCBI WGS metagenome assembly WNGD01 (sample SAMN13153369, study PRJNA577476) | soil metagenome | isolation source: 40 cm soil or saprolite under grassland replicate 2 | place: USA:California | collected 2016-06-15 | reverse complement strand
TTGCTGAGCTTGTGCTGTACCCGCCGGGTGTAGCCGGCCAGCGGGCCGCCGAGCAGGCCCGCGCCCGCGTCCATGCGGTGTTCCCTGAGCACCAGGTGGGCGGCGAGGTCGAGGGTTGACCAGCCCTCGCAGAGGGTGGACGCGGCCGGACCGGTTTCGTCCAGCAGCGCGCACAAGGCGGCACGCTCATCCTGGGCATAGCTCATCCGGCGATGGTAGGCCACTGCCCGCTGCCGTAACACCGCGCGCGTTACGGTACTAGTCGGGGGGACAGTGCTAGTCGGGGGGGCAACCCCCCGGGCCCCCCGCTGCCGCCCGCTCGGGCTAGGCTCCGCCCAGCCGTCGCGGCCGGCCAGGGGGACAAACCCCCGGGGCCCCGCTGCCCCCCGCTGCCGCCCGCTCGGGCTAGGCTCCGCCCAGCCGTCGCGGCCGGCCAGGGGACAATCCCCGGGCCGGGAGCTGCCGCCCGGGCGGCCGCGGACCGCGGCGACGATGCGGCGAAGGGAAGGCTGATGCGCGCGATGGGTTCGATGCGTCTTTCGCCACGCCGCGAGATGGTGCTCGTACTCTTGCTCGGCTTGGTCGGCGCCGGGCTGGTGTTCCTGGCCGTCCGGCAGGACTGGGCGCACGTGCGGACGGCTGCCCCGCGCCCGCTGCCGGGCAGCGACTCACCGGTCACCGGCCAGGACCTGGTGCCGGCCGCCGCCGCGCTGGCGGTGGCGGCCCTGGCCAGCCTGGCAGCCGTGGTTGCCACCGGCGGCATCGCCCGGCGGCTGGTCGGGCTCGCCCTGGCCGGGTTCGGCGCTGGCATCGCGGCGGCCGTCAGCCTGCGGGTGACAGCGGCGGACGCGATCGCCGCGGTGTCCGGCAGCGCGGCATCGCCAGCCGCGGCAGGCCCGGGCACGGCCGGCTCCGTCACGGCAGGCGGTGCGCAGGGCGGCGGCGCACCGCCCATTGCCGGGTTCTCCGCTCACGTGGTCATGACCGCCCTGCCCTGGCACCTGCTCGCGCTGGCCGGAGCCGCGGCGATGGCCGCCGCCGGGCTGCTGGTGACCTGGCGTGCCTCGGGCTGGCCGGTCATGTCTCGCCGGTTCGACGCGCCGGAACGGGTCCGGCCGCGCCCGGCATCCCCGGCGGCCCCGGTGCCTGCCGCCAGGGACGCCGCGGCCATCTGGGAATCGCTCAGCCGCGGCGAGGACCCCACCCGCGGCGGGCCGGGTTAGGCTCGAAGCACAGGGTCCCGAGGTTCCGAGATCGCGGAGGTGTTCAGTGCGGGCACGGCAGCGCGGAGCGGGGGACGGCCCGGCCCGTGCGACGCTGCGCCGCGGCGCCAGCCCCGATCCGCCGCATCCGCTGGTCGCGCTGGTAACCCGGCTGGTCATCGCGCAGACCGGGCTGGCCGCGGCGATCGGGCTGCTGTACAGCCGTCGTCACCTGACCTCCATCGTGATCACCCTGATGCTGGTCGCGGCGCTGTGCGGGCTCGTCCTCGTGGTGCGCTCCGGTACCCCATCCGGCTGGCTGCTGGCGGTGGGCGCGGAGGCCGCGTTTGTGCTGTTCGGCCTGCTGCGGTTCGTCACCTCGCGCTATCTCGGCGGCACGCTCTTCGCGATCATCACCCTCGGCATGCTGCTGCGTCCGGCCGTCGCGCGCGCCTTCAACGGCCCGCCAGGACGCGCCAGGCAGCGCCTCGGCGAGGCCGGGCTGGCGGAGGCCGCCGAGGGGGCCATCGGCGGCCGCGCGGGCGGCTGACCCCCGCGGCCCGCCAGGGGGCATGCCGGGCGGCGTGGGCCCGCTCGGTACGATCGGGACGGCAGGCATCCCACCCGAGGGGGCAGTAGAACCGCGTGAGCGTGCTCGACGAGATCCTCGACGGAGTCCGCGCCGACCTCAGGACGCGTCAGCGGCAGGTACCGCTGGAGCGGGTCAAGGAAGCAGCCTGCAAGGCGGCGTCGGCGCGCGACGTCCTCGGCGCGCTCAAGGGCGACGACGTCGCGGTGATCGCCGAGGTCAAGCGGGCCAGCCCGTCCAAGGGCGCGCTGGCGGCGATCGCCGACCCGGCCGCGCTCGCGGTCGACTACGAGGCCGGCGGCGCGCGCGTGATCAGCGTGCTCACCGAACCGCGCCGGTTCGGCGGCAGCCTCGAGGACCTTGCCGCCGTCCGCGATGCCGTCCGGGTACCGCTGCTGCGCAAGGACTTCGTGGTCAGCTCCTACCAGCTCTGGGAGGCCCGCGCCCACGGCGGCGACATGGTGCTGCTCATCGTGGCCGCGCTTGAGCAGAACGCGCTGGTCTCGCTGGTAGAACGGGCGGAGTCGATTGGCCTGGTCCCGCTGGTCGAGGTGCATACCGGCGACGAGCTTGACCGGGCCATCGACGCGGGCGCGAAGGTCATCGGGGTGAACGCGCGGAACCTGGCGACGCTCAAGGTCGACCGCGGCGTCTTCGGGCAGCTCGCGCCCCGGATCCCGGAAGGCATCGTCAAGGTCGCCGAGTCCGGCATCCGCGGGCCGCACGACCTGCTCGCCTACGCCGCGGCCGGGGCCGACGCGGTGCTCGTCGGCGAGAGCCTGGTAACCGGCCGCGATCCGAGGTCGGCGGTCGCCGATCTGGTGACGGCGGGCTCGCACCCCGCGCTGCGCGGCGACCGCGGATGACAATCCCTGGAACCGTTTCGCCGTCCGCCGGGCCTGGCCCGGCGGCTGCTTGGCCCGACGCGTCCGGGCGCTTCGGTCCCTACGGCGGGCGGCTGGCTCCCGAAGCGCTGATGTCGGCGCTGGAGGAGCTCACAGCCGCCTACCTTGAGGCCAGGGCGGACCAGCGCTTCCAGGCTGACCTCGCCGCATTGCTGCGCGACTACGCCGGCCGGCCGACGCTGCTTACCGAGGTGCCGCGGTTCGCCGCCGAGGCAGGCGGCTGCCGGGTGCTGCTGAAGCGCGAGGACCTTGCCCACACCGGCTCTCACAAGATCAACAATGTGCTCGGCCAGGCGCTGCTGACCAGGCGGATGGGCAAGACCAGGGTGATCGCCGAGACCGGAGCGGGGCAGCATGGGGTCGCCACCGCCACCGCGTGCGCGCTGCTCGGCCTGGACTGCGTCGTGTACATGGGCGAGGAAGACACCAGGCGGCAGTCGCTGAATGTCGTCCGGATGCGGATGCTCGGGGCCGAGGTGGTGCCGGTAACGACCGGCAGCCGGACGCTCAAGGACGCGATCAACGAGACGTTCCGCGACTGGGTGTCAACGGTTGACAGCACCCACTACTGCATCGGGTCGGTGATGGGGCCACACCCGTTCCCGATGATGGTCAGGGATTTCCAGCGCGTCATCGGGGTGGAAGCGCGGGCCCAGGTGATCAGCGCCGCCGGGCGGCTGCCGGACGCAGTGATCGCGTGCGTCGGCGGCGGGTCCAACGCCATCGGGATCTTTCACGCGTTCATCCCGGACGAGGCAGTCCGCCTGATCGGCTGCGAGGCCGGCGGTGCCGGGCTGGCCAGCGGCCGGCATGCGGCGACGCTGGCGGGCGGCTCCGCGGGCGTGATTCATGGCATGCGCACCTACCTGCTCCAGGACGCAGACGGCCAGACCAGCGACACGCAATCCGTTTCCGCTGGACTTGATTATCCCGGCGTCGGCCCCGAGCATTCCTGGCTGCATGACACCGGGCGGGCAAGCTACCGCCCGGTCACCGACGCCGCGGCGATGGATGCGTTCGCCCTGCTCTGCCGCACGGAGGGGATCATCCCGGCTATCGAGTCGGCGCACGCGCTGGCCGGCGCGCTGCGGCTGGGCCGCGATCTTGGTCCCGGCGCCGTGCTGCTGGTGAACCTGTCCGGGCGCGGTGACAAGGACATGGACATCGCGGCCAGGTGGTTCGGCCACACCGCGGAGCCCGGGCAGTGAGCGCGGTCACCGTCGCGTTCGAGAAGGCGGCCGCGGAGAACCGGGCCGCGCTGGTCGGGTACCTGCCGGCCGGCTTTCCTACCGTGCACAGCGCGATCGCCGCCGCCCGGGCGATGGCAGCCGCGGGCGCGGACGTCATCGAGATCGGGCTGCCTTACTCCGATCCGCTGATGGACGGCCCGGTGATCCAGGAGGCCGTGCACCGGGCGCTGACCGGCGGCGTCCGCGTGGCAGACGTGCTGCGGACCGTCGCGGCGGTGGCCACCACGGGCGTGCCGGTGCTCGTGATGACCTACTGGAACCCGGTCGACCACTATGGCGTGCAGGCATTCGCGCGGGATCTCGCGAGCGCCGGGGGCAGCGGCATGATCACGCCTGACCTGACCCCCGAGGAGGCGCAGCCGTGGCTGCAGGCGGCCGCCGAGCAGCAGCTTGACCCGGTCTTCCTGGTTGCGCCAAGCTCGTCCGACGAGCGGCTTGACCTGATCACCGGAGCCTGCCGGGGTTTCGTCTACGCGGCGTCGCTGATGGGCACGACCGGCGCCAGGGCGAGCGTGGGCAGCGCGGCCGCCGGGCTGGTCCGGCGGGTCCGCGCCCGCACTGACCTGCCGGTTGCCGTCGGCCTCGGGGTACGGGACCGTGCGCAGGCGGCGGAAGTGGCCGGCTTCGCCGACGGGGTGATCGTCGGATCCGCGTTCGTCGCCCGCATGCTTGCCGCTGCCGATCAGGCGGCCGCGATCGCGCAGGTCCGTGACCTCACCGCCGACCTGGCCGCCGGGGTGCGCAGCAGCCGGCCGGCGCCGGTGGCCTGATCTTCTCGGCGGGCGCAATCCCAGGTACTCTCGTAACGCATCGACCGGCCGATTCTGGGCATCGATGAGAGCACGACGCCTGCGGAGTCGGCTTCGTAGCCGACCTATCAGGCCGCCGCGGCCATGACATCGTGACCAGGGCGCTGACCGTGCTGCGCAACCTCGAGCACCGGGGCGCCAAGGGCAGCGATCCGGATACCGGGGACGGCGCGGGCATCCTGACCCAGATCCCGGACGAGTTCTTCCGCTCCGTCTGCGAGTTCACGCTGCCCGAGCCGGGCGGCTATGCGGCGGGGCTGGTCTTCCTGCCGGGCCGCGGCGAGGATGACGGCAGCGCGGCCGATAGCGGGCGGCAGGCGCAGGCGATGGCCGAGATCGAGCAGATCGCCGCGCGGGAGCACCTGACGGTCCTCGGCTGGCGCGGCGTGCCGCATGACCCGGCATGCCTCGGCGCGGGCGCGCGGGCCGCGGCGCCGTGGCTGGCCCAGCTGTTCGTGGCCGGGGCGGCAGGCGAGCGCGGGCTGGCGCTCGACCGGCTGGCGTTCTGCCTGCGGAAGCAGGCCGAGCCCGCGGCCGGGGTGTACTTCGCCAGCCTGTCGTCGGCGACGATCGTGTACAAGGGGATGCTCACCCCGCCGCAGCTGGAGCGGTTCTATCCTGATCTGTCCGATGTCAGGTACGCCTCCGCCCTCGCTCTCGTGCACTCCCGGTTCTCCACGAACACCTTCCCGTCCTGGCCGCTGGCGCACCCGTACCGGTTCGTCGCGCACAACGGCGAGATCAACACGATCAGGGGCAACCGCAACTGGATGCGGGCCCGCGAGGCCATGCTGGCCACCGACCTGATCCGGCCGGACGCCGCGGGACGCGGGATCGAGCGGCTGCTGCCGGTACTGGACGAGGCCGCCAGCGACTCCGCGAGCTTCGATGCCTGCCTGGAGCTGCTGACGCTGGGCGGCCGGTCGCTGCCGCACGCGGTGCTCATGATGATCCCGGAGCCATGGGAGAACAACCCGCAGATGGATCCGGCCCGGCGGGCCTTCTACCGATTCCACGCGTCGCTGATGGAGCCATGGGACGGGCCTGCCCTGATCGCGTTCACCGACGGCACCCTGATCGGCGCCGTGCTCGACCGGAACGGCCTGCGGCCCGGCCGGTACTGGGTGACCAGCGACGGCCTGGTCGTGCTGGCCAGCGAGGTCGGCGTGCTCGACATCGACCCGGCGACGGTGGTCAGGAAGGGCAGGCTGCAGCCGGGCCGGATCTTCGTCGCCGACACGGCGAGTGGCCGGATCATCGAGGACGAGGAGGTGAAGGCATCGCTCGCCGCCGAGCATCCGTACGAGGACTGGCTCGATGCCGGGCTGCTGCACCTCGATGACCTGCCGGACCGGGCGGGCGCCCGGTCCGGCAGCCGGGCGCTGCGCACCCGGCAGCAGCAGTTCGGCTACACCGAGGAGGAGCTACGGGTCATCCTGGCGCCGATGGCGCGCACCGGGGCCGAGCCGATCGGCTCGATGGGCGATGACACCCCGCTGGCGGTGCTCTCCAGCCGGCCGCAGCTCGTCTACGACTACTTCACTCAGCTGTTCGCCCAGGTCACCAACCCGCCACTCGATGCGATCAGGGAGGAGCTCGTCACCTCGCTGGCGTCTTCGACCGGGCCGGAGCACAACTTGTTCGAGCCGGGCCCGGCCTCCTGCCGGCAGATCGTGCTGCCGTATCCGGTGCTCAGCGACGGCGATCTCGCGAAGATCATCCACATCAACGACGATGGCGACCTGCGCGGTTTCGCCGTCCATGTGGTCGACGGCCGCTATCAGGCAGCAGGCGGCGGCGCCGCGCTCCGGGCCAGGCTGGGCGAGATCCGGGCCGAGGTGTCCGCCGCCATCCGCGCCGGGGCCAGGCTGATCGTGCTGTCCGACCGTGCCGTTGGTGACGGCCAGCTTGCTGGCCCGAGCGAACGGCAACGGGGGGCCCGGGGGGCCATCTCCCCGGATAGCACGGCCCCGATCCCGTCGCTGCTGCTGACCGGTGCCGTGCACCATCACCTGATCAGGGCGAAGACCCGGGCCATGACCGGCCTCATCGTGGAAAGCGGCGACGCGCGCGAGTGCCACCACATCGCGCTGCTCATCGGCTACGGCGCCGCCGCGGTCTGCCCGTACCTGGCGATCGAGTCCGCCGAGGACATGGTGCGGCGCGGCGTGCTCGAGGGGGTCAGCACGCGGAAGGCGGCGGCCAACGTCATCAAGGCGCTCGGCAAGGGCCTGCTGAAGATCATGTCCAAGATGGGCGTGTCCACGGTCGCCTCCTACACGGGCGCGCAGATCTTCGAGGCGATCGGCCTCGGCGCCGACGTCATCGACGAGTGCTTCGCCGGGACCTCGTCCCGGCTCGGCGGCATCGGATTCGACGTGCTCGCCGCCGAGACCGCCGCCCGGCACGCCCGCGCGTTCCCGGCCCGCGGCGCCGCGCCCGCGCAGCTGGCGACCGGCGGCGAGTACCAGTGGCGCCGCGATGGCGAGCCGCACCTGTTCAGCCCGGAGACGGTTTTCAAGCTCCAGCACGCGACCAGCAGCAGGCGCCGCGATGTCTTCGCCGAGTACACCCGCCTGGTCGACAGCCAGTCCGAGCGGCTGATGACGCTGCGCGGCCTGCTCCGGATCCGCGGCATCGACGGCCCGGCGGCGCAGCGGCCGCCGGTTCCGCTGGATGAGGTCGAGCCGGTCGCGAGCATCGTGCGCAGGTTCTCGACCGGCGCTATGTCCTACGGATCCATCTCCGCCGAGGCACATCAGACGCTGGCTATCGCGATGAACCGGCTTGGCGCCAGGTCGAACACCGGCGAGGGCGGCGAGGATCCGGACCGCTTCGTGCCGGATGCCAACGGCGACCTTCGCCGGTCCGCCGTGAAGCAGGTGGCGAGCGGCAGGTTCGGCGTCACCAGCGAGTACCTCGTCAACGCCGACGACCTGCAGATCAAGATGGCGCAAGGCGCGAAGCCGGGGGAGGGCGGCCAGCTGCCCGGCACCAAGGTGTACCCGTGGATCGCCAGGACCAGGTACTCCACCCCGGGCGTCGGCCTGATCTCGCCGCCGCCGCATCACGACATCTACTCGATCGAGGACCTCGCGCAGCTGATCCACGACCTGAAAAACGCCAATCCGGCGGCCCGCGTGCACGTCAAGCTGGTCGCGGAGGTCGGCGTGGGCACCGTGGCGGCCGGCGTGGCCAAGGCGCATGCCGACGTGGTGCTGATCTCCGGCCACGATGGCGGCACCGGGGCCTCCCCGCTGACCAGCATCAAGCATGCCGGCGCGCCGTGGGAGCTCGGCCTCGCCGAGACCCAGCAGACGCTGCTCCGGGCCGGCCTGCGGGACCGGATCGTGCTGCAGGCCGACGGCCAGCTGAAGACCGGCCGCGACGTGATCATCGCAGCGCTGCTCGGCGCGGAGGAATTCGGCTTCGCGACCGCGCCGCTGGTGGTGGCGGGCTGCGTGCTGATGCGGGTCTGCCACCTCGACACCTGCCCGGTCGGCGTCGCCACCCAGAACCCGGAGCTGCGCGGCCGGTTCAGCGGGAAGGCCGAATTCGTGGTGAACTTCTTCGAGTTCCTGGCCGAGGAAGTCCGCGAGTACCTCGCCAGGCTCGGCTTCCGGACCCTGCAAGAGGCCGTCGGCCAGGCCGGGCTGCTCGACGCGGCCGCCGTGGCCGGGCACCCGAAGGCGTCCGGCCTGGACCTCACCCCGGTGCTGGCGATGCCCGCGCTGCCGCCGGGCGCCGCCAGGCACCACGCGATCAGCCAGGATCACGGCCTGGGCCTGGCCCTGGACAACACGCTGATCGAGCTGGCCGAGGGGGCGCTGCGGGACGGCCGCCCGGTCACCCTTGAGCTGCCGGTCCGGAATGTCAACAGGACCGTCGGGACGATGCTCGGCCACGCGGTCACCAGTCGCTGGGGCGGCGAGGGCCTGCCGGACAACACGATCGACATCTCCTTCCGGGGGTCGGCCGGCCAGTCGTTCGGGGCGTTCCTGCCGCGCGGGATCACCCTGCGGCTGGCCGGCGACGCCAACGACTACCTCGGCAAGGGCCTGTCCGGCGGCCGGATCATCGCCGCGCCCGATCCGGCTGCTTCCTTTGCCGCCGAGGAGCAGATCATCGCGGGCAACGTGATCGGCTACGGCGCGACCTCGGGCGAGCTGTTCCTACGCGGGGTGGTAGGCGAGCGGTTCTGCGTGCGGAACTCGGGCGCGACCGCGGTGACCGAGGGAACCGGCGATCACGGCTGTGAGTACATGACCGGCGGCCGGGTGGCCGTGCTCGGGCCGGTCGGCAGGAACTTCGCGGCCGGCATGTCGGGTGGCATCGCCTACCTGCTGGATCCCGACCCGCGCCAGCTCAACACGGAGATGGCCGACCTGGAACCGCTCGGCCCCGATGATGACGAGTTCCTGGCGGACCTGATCGGGCGCCATCTGGCCGAGACCGGATCGGCGGTCGCGGCCCGCCTGCTGGCCGACTGGGACGCCGCGCTGGCCCGATTCGGCCGGGTGATGCCCAAGGACTACAAGCGGGTACTCACCGCCGCCCGGCGGGCCGAGCGCGAAGGCCGTGACGTGCACGAGGCAGTCATGACCGCCGCGAGCGGCTGAGCCGGCCGCAGGCATCAGGCAGCAGGCAGCGGACGGAGGCAGCATGGCGGACCCAAGGGGATTCATGACCACGCCGCGGCAGACGCCGCCGCGGCGCCCGGTCGACGTCCGGATCCAGGACTGGCGCGAGGTGTACGCGGAGTTCAGCCGCGCCGAGCTGGAACGGCAGGCCGGCCGGTGCATGGACTGCGGGATACCGTTCTGTCACAACGGCTGCCCGCTCGGGAACCTGATCCCGGAGTGGAATGACCTGACCTGGCGGCATGACTGGCGCGAGGCGGCCGAGCGGCTGCACGCGACCAACAACTTCCCCGAGTTCACCGGCCGGCTCTGCCCGGCGCCCTGCGAGGCCGCCTGCGTGCTCGGCATCAACGCCGAGCCGGTGGCGATCAAGCAGGTCGAGGTGGAGATTATCGACCGGGCCTGGGCGGCGGGCTGGGTCCGGCCGCAGCCGCCCACGGCGGCCGCGCTCGCGGCCGGGCGGAAGGTCGCGGTGGTCGGATCCGGGCCCGCCGGGCTCGCCGCCGCCCAGCAGCTCACCCGGGCCGGCCACGCCGTCACGGTCTATGAGCGCGCCGACCAGCCGGGCGGCCTGCTGCGCTACGGGATTCCCGAGTTCAAGCTGGAGAAGCGGCAGCTGGACCGCCGGCTGGCGCAACTGCGGGCCGAGGGCACCACGTTCCGCTGCGGGGTGACCGCGGGCACGGACATGACCGCCGGGGAGCTCCGCGACTCCTGCGACGCGATCGTGCTGGCCGGGGGGGCCACCGTGCCGCGCGGCCTGCCGGTGCCCGGCGCCGGGCTTGACGGCATTCACCAGGCGATGGAGTACCTGCCGCTGGCCAACCGCGCGGTGGCGGGCACCGGTCCCGCCGAGCCCGCCATTTCCGCCCGCGGCCGGGACGTGGTGATCATCGGGGGCGGTGACACCGGCGCCGACTGCCTGGGCACCGCGCTGCGGCAGGGCGCGAAATCGGTCACCCAGCTGGAGATCATGCCCCGGCCGCCGGCCCGCAGGCCCGGCAGCCAGCCGTGGCCCACCTACCCGATGCTCTACCGGGTATCCGGCGCGCACGAGGAAGGCGGCGAGCGGGTCTACGCCGTCTCTACCGAGGCGTTCGCCGGCGACGAGACGGGCCGGGTGCGGGCGCTGCTGCTGACCGAGGTAGCGCAGTCCGCTACCGGCTTTGACCCTATTGAAGGGACGAAACGGGAGGTCAGTTGTGACCTTGTCCTGCTGGCGATGGGGTTCACCGGGGCCGACCGCGACGGCCTGCTGACCGGCCTGGGTGTCGACATGGATCCGCGGGGCAACGTGGCGCGGAACCGTTCGTATGCGACATCGGCCCCCGGCGTGTTCGTGGCCGGCGACATGGGCCGCGGCCAGTCGCTGATCGTATGGGCCATCGCCGAGGGCCGGTCGGCGGCCGCGGCGGTGGATGAGTACCTGTGCGGCGAGACGCAGCTGACCGCCGCGATCCCGCCGACTGCCGTGCCGCTCAGGTAGCCTGGCCGGCCGGGCGCAGCGCAGCAGGGGCCGGCCCGGGCAGGCGGCCGGCTGAGCTGCCCGGTGCCGGTTGCCGGTAACGTCACTGCACATGCCTGCCGCCTTCCTACCGAGTCCCTCCCGGGCGGTATGGCACCTGGGCCCGGTGCCGGTCCGCGCCTATGCCCTCTGCATCATCCTGGGCATCCTGGTCGCGCTGCAGGTAGCCGCCCGGCGATACCGGAAGATCGGCGGCCGCGACGGCGTCATGCTGGAAGTCGCGACGCTGGCCGTTCCGGCCGGCCTGATCGGCGCCCGTGCCTACAGCGTGCTGGCCGACCACCAGCTGTATCTCGGGCATGGCCAGGACTGGACCGACATCCTGCGGATCTGGGACGGCAAGATCGGGCTGCCCGGCGCCGTCGCCGCGGGCGCGCTCGGCGCGTGGCTCGCGTGCCGCCGGGCCGGTGTCGCGCTCGGGCCGGTGGCCGGGTCGGTGGCGCCCGGGCTGGCCTTCGGGCAGGCAATCGGCCGGTGGGGCAACTGGTTCGGCCAGGCGCTGTACGGCCGTCCGAGCGCGCTGCCCTGGGCGGTCGAGATCGCCCCGGAGCACCGTGTCAGGGGCTACGAGAGCTTCGCTACCTTCCAGCCGGCCTTCCTCTACGAGTCCGCCTGGGATGTGCTGGTCGCCGTGGGCGTGCTGTACGCCATGCACCGGTTCCTGCTCACCGGCGACCGGGCTTTCGCGCTGTACGCCGGCGCCTACGCGATCGGCGCCTGCTGGACGCAGTCGCTGCGGATCGACCCCGCGCACCACGTTCTCGGCCTGCGGGTCAGCCAGTGGGTACTGGCCGCCGTGCTCGCGGCCGCGGTCGGCTACCTGTTCGTGACCAGGCACCAGCGGGGGCCCGATGACCTCCGGCCGGCCGCCGGGCCGGCCGGCGTCCCGGCCGTGCTTCCGGCCTGATCCCGGCAGGCCGCTACGGCTATCCGGTTGCCGCCAGCCGCCGCCGGCGGCGGCCCTGACCTTGCCGGTGCAGCGCGCAGGTCGCCGAGCCCGGCGCGGCGGGCAGGCGGCACCTGCGCCCCCCGCGCGTGTGCGCGGCGCACTGGACGCCAGGGCCTGATGGCGTCGTGCTGAGCTGTCGCGGCATTCGCATGGGGCCTCCTCATGGTCAGCTTGCCGAAATGGTGCGGCCGGCCGATGAAGTCGCCGGGAACACAGCGTCTATAGCCGGCGTCGATCTCGCCTGGGGAGCACCCGCGGGGAGTTCAGCCGTACTACGCGAATACGGCTTAAGTCGGCTAGTGAACGCGCAGATGAACGCAACTTGACAGTCCCCGTGCGGGGGGCACATGGCAGTTATCTTTGATCCCGCCGCGGGCCGGCGAGGGCCTGCGCGGGCGGACTCGCGGGACCGGGGCGAGGGGATAGGTGTCGATGCTCAGGGAAGTCCTCGGCCGCCGGGCGGGCGCCGGCCAGCTAGACCGGGACTCCGGATCAGCCGCCCGCGGCGTCATGCCCGGCTGGCGGGCCTGGCTGGCGGGGTTGCCCGGGCTTGTCCGGCGCCATCGGCTGTTCTCAGCGGCCGTAGGGCTTTCGATCGTGCCGCGGGTGATCACGATGCTCGGCTTCCAGCCGGCCATCCTGTTCAAGCTCGATTCCTACGATTACCTCTGGGGCGCCGCGCACCTGCGGCCGAACCTGGTCAATCCGAGCGGGTACTCGGTGTTCTTGTGGCTGCTTCGGCCATTTCACTCGCTGGCGCTGATCGCGGGCTTGCAGCATGTGCTTGGCCTGGCGGCCGCGGTGATGGTGTACGCGGTGCTGCGGCGGCTGCGGGTGCGCGGCTGGATCGCCACGCTGGCGGCGGCGACGGTCTTGTTCGATCCTGCGCAGTTCCTGATGGAGCAGCTGGTCATGGCGGACCTGCTGGCGTTCGTGCTGATGGTGGCGGCCTTCGCGGTGCTGTTGCTGCGGGACCGGCCGTCGGCCGCGCGGTGCGCGGTGGCGGGGCTGCTGATGGGCGCTTCGGCGGTCGTCCGCCCGACGACGCTGCCGCTGATCGTGTTCCTTGCGGCGTACCTGCTGCTCAGCCGGGCGGGCTGGCGGCGGGCGTGCCTGGTGGCCGTGGCCGGGGCGGTCCCGGTGCTCGGGTACATGTCCTGGTTCGCTGCCGTGTCCGGCTCGTTCAACCTGACCAGCAGCAACGGCCTGTTCCTCTGGTCACGGACCATGTCCTTCGCGAACTGCGCCACCATCAAGCCGCCGCCCGACTTGCTGGCGCTCTGCCCGGACCGGCAGCCCAGGCAGCGGGCGCGGCCGGCCGGCTCGCCGCGGCTGCTGCCCAAGGTGTACCTGTGGGATCACCAGGCCTGGATGTGGACCTCCGGCGCCGCCCCCGCCGGGGGGATCGTCACGGACACGGCGGCGTTCACGGCAGCCAACAACCGGCGCGCGCTGCGGTTCGCTGTCCGCGCGATCGAGGCCCAGCCGCTCGGCTACGCCCGGGCGGTCGCCAGGGACGCCGCCCAGCCCTTCACATCGAACGACACCTTCCCGTTCCCCGGCCCCGGGCAGCCCAGCATCGCCACGCTCGGGCCAGCGAACCGCCGCTACGCGCTCGCGTCCGTGCGGGCATACGCCGCGAGCACCGCGGGGATCGGCCGCTACCTCGGTCACCGCCTCGGCGCCCGGCTGATCCAGCCGTACGCCCGCCTGATCCGCGGCTACCAGCGGCTGATCTTCCTGCCCGGCCCGCTGTTCGCCCTGATCATCGCGGCCGGCCTGGCCGGGATCCTGATCCCGGGCCGGCCCAGGCCGGCCGCCGTGCTGCTGTGGGTCTCCGCCGTCGTAACGGTGCTGCTGCCGGTAGCCGAGCACGAATATACCTACCGCTACGTGATCCCGGCCGTCCCGCTGGCCTGCATGGCCGCCGCGCTCGCCGTGGCCGGCCGTCGGAGGGAAACGGAAGCCGGGCCGGCTGCGGAAGCCCCGCCAGGAACGGGAACCGGCGCTGGCGCCGGGACCGCGCCGTCGGCATGACTGAACCGCAGCTCAGCACGCCTCCCGGCCGGGGGACTGTCCGGCGCGGCGATGCCAGGCCCGCGCAGCCCGGCACCGCGCTGGGCGGGCAGTGGCGGTCGTGGCGCGTCTGGGTTGTCGCGGTACTTCGCCGTCACTGGCTGGTATCCGTGCTGCTGGCCGCCGGGCTGGCACTGCGGCTGGCGACGCAGGTCGCTTACCACCCCGCGCTGGTCTACGTGGACACGCTCAAGTACCTGTACGGCGAGTACCCCGGCGCCGATCCGCTCGGCTACGACGTGCCGCTGCGGCTCATCCTGCTGGCCGGCGACCTGGGGACGGTAGCGGCGATCCAGCATCTGGCCGGCCTGGCGATTGCCGTCGCGCTGTATGCCACGGCGCGCCGTGGCGTTAACCGCTGGCTGGCTGCCCTCGCCGTCGCGCCCGTCCTGCTTGATGCGTACCAGCTGCAGATAGAGCACATGATCATGCCCGATACCTGGTTCGAGGCGATGATCGTGGCCGGACTCGCCGTGCTGCTGTGGCGGCCTGCGGTGACCGCGCCCTTCGCGGTCGCGGCGGGCCTGATCCTCGGCTCATCGGCCACCGTCAAGCAGGCCGGGGAGGTCCTGGTGCTGCCCGCGGTGCTCTACCTGCTGGCGGCCTGCGGCGGCTGGCGCCGGGCCATCGGTATGTCGGCCGCGCTGTCGGCCGCCTTCGCGCTGCCGGTGCTCTGCTACTGCAGCGTCTCCTACGCACGCACCGGGCATTTCTGGCTATCTGCCGCTCAGCGCAGCGCCGGCCGGATGGCCGCGGCGGCGGACTGCGCCACGCTCAGGCTGCCCGCGGCGGTGCGACCACTGTGCCCGGCGCCGCGCGAGCAGGCACAAGGTCCCGACTGGCTCGAGCATTCCGGGCAGTCGCCGCTGCACCAGGCCGCCATACCGGCCGGCGCGAACCGGGCAGAACTGATCGCGGCGCTGGGCGCGGCGGTGCAACGCCAGCAGCCGGCCCGCGTGCTGGCCTCGATCGCCCGCGATGCGGTTCGCCTCTTCGCCGTGACCCGTACGCAGGCCCAGGGGGTCACGCCCATCTCGCGCTGGCAGTTCCAGACCAGGTACCCGGCCTACCCTCCGTGGGTCAGCGTCGATCGCGGCCACGGCATCGTCATTGGCCTGCAGCGCCGGGTATTCGGCCGGTTCAGCTACGCCCCGCTCAGCCCGTCCTATGGCGGCAAGGCACAGGTCGACTGGCCGGTGGCGGCGTTCCTGCGGTTCTACCAGCTTCGCGGCGGCTATACCCCCGGTCCGCTGCTCGCCCTCTGCGCCCTGGCCGGCCTGGCGGGATCGCTGCTGGCCGGGACGCGCCGGACACCGGACGCCCGCCGTCGCCAGCTCGCCGCAGGCTGCCTGCTATTTACCGCCACCGCCGCGGTGATCCTGCTGGTACCGGATATCGCCGAATTCTCCTGGCGATACCAGCTTCCCGCCCTGGTCACCCTCCCGCCAGCAGGCGTGCTGGGAATCGGTGCCCTGGCGAGCCGACCGCATCAGGCCGGCGCCGGCGAGCACCTCTTCGGTGGGTCGCGGGCTCGTCCGCAGCCCGGCGGCGAGGCCCTTGATGAGTGACAGCCCGAGTGCGCCCCGGCCGGGGGACCGCGCGAAGGTTCGTGCCCAGCGGCACAGCGTCGAGCCTCCGTACAGGACGCGCTCAAGCGGGCTGAGCGGCGCTCGGGCCTTCAGCGTCCAGACCTTGTTCCGTACCTCGTAAAAGAAGCGCGGTCCTGGGTCGATATCGGTCGAACCGAACGTTCGTGTCTTGTGCACGACCAGGCTGGTCGGGCAGAGCAAGCCGGTATTGCCGCGCAGCAGCCGGGTGGTGAACTCGAAGTCATCGTTCCACACGAAGTAGTCCGCCAGTGGCAAGCCGCGGCGCTGGCACACGCCGGCGTCGACCAGGATCGAGACGAACGATGCCGACCGGATCGGCACGCACCTGACGGCGGCGGCGGCGAGGCGCTCTGCCCTGGTCACGAACGGCTTGGCCCGCGGGGTGTTCATCGGGTGCGCGCGCCCGTCAGTCCACAGCACCCGGCTGGCGACCAGGGCAGGGGGCCGGGCCGGATACCGCCCCCTGGCCTCGATCATCGTCAGCAGTGCATGCGGCCCCGGAATCGTGTCGTCGTCCATCAGCCAGATCAGATCGGCGGCGCCGGCCAGGGCCAGCGCCGTGCCGTAAGCGAACCCGCCCGCGCCGCCGGTGTTGCGGCTGACCTCGGCCAGCTGTACCGCCGGGAAGCATTCGCGCACCGCCGCGCCGGTTCCGTCGGTCGATGCATTGTCGACAACGATCACGGCATCCGGTGCGCGGCTTTGCGCGTGCACCGCCGCCAGGGCCTCCAGCAGCAGGTCCCGCCGGTTATGCGTGACCACGACGGCGATCACCCGAGGCGGATCGCGCGGTGCCGCGGGACGGCTATTGCCTGCCAGCACGCTAAGGACGCCTTCCTGCCCGGGACCGTTCCAGCGCCCGCCAGGCCAGCACGCGCAGCGGGCGCACGGCTGGGTAGCGGCTGCTGAGCTCGCGCACCGTCCGCTTCAGCCGCGGGGAGGATGCGACGGTCGACTCGACCCTGCCTGCCAGCCCGCGCTGCCCGGCCGGGCTCGCCAGCGGGCTGGCCGCAGGGTGCGCCTTGCGGTAATGGTTGGTTACCAGTGCCGCCGCGGCGTCAACCGCCGCGGCGAGCACCTGCTCGGCCGGCTGGTCAGCAGGGCTGGCGCTGGGCTCCGTGACCTGCCGGGGCCGGAGCTCGCCGAGATCACCGATGAGGTGATAGCCGGAGTCGCGCAGGCCGGCGACGAGAATCTCCGCTTGCTCCGTGGCCCAGGTATCCCGGCTGGCGGGCAGGGTGAGCCGCGCGTCGCGCGGCCGCGCAGCGAGGGCCCGGTGCGCGACCGCTTCCTTGACGGTCCACATGTAGAACCAGTCGGGGACCTCTTCGGGAATCGCCTGGTTCAGCCGTCGCAGGAACTCGGTCTCGGGCATCCCTAGTGCGGAATTCGGCCGGGCGCGGGTGAGGTCGACGCTTCCGGGGTCGACGTCGAGCAGCGATGCGAAGCGCTGCCACAGCAGCCCAGGGTCCGATCCCGGTGGCGTGGTCATGATCACGTGCACCCGGTCTGCGGGTACCTGACGAGACCAGATATCGAGGATCGCCAGCGTGTCGTGCACGCGCCAGAACCACCACTGGCGCCGGCCGGCGGCGGATGATTCCCGGTCGATCACGTCCGCCAGCCAGTCCTGGAAGCCGCGGGCATTGCGGTGCTTCACGGTCTCCTGCCATTCCGCGGGCAGCAGCGTCGCGATGTCGCGCACGGTGAGGACAATGTGCACCTCGGCCGGCTGCAGCGACCTCACCGCGCGGTCGGCCTGCTGGGCATCGGCTGCCGAGAAGAGCTCGTGCGAGATGACGGCGACCTTCGGTGCCTGCCGCGCCTGACGGGCGAGGATTTCCCATTCGCCGGTCCAGGACCCCGCCGGGTCTGAGGCCAGCTTCGGGATGCCGCGCAGATCCTGGCTGGCGCGGAAGTGGTCTTGCGGATGATGACCCGGCAGCACGACACCGCGAGCCGCGAGCTCGGCGCGGTTGCGCCACATGACCTGCTGCAGGAAGGTCGTGCCCGTCTTGGGCTCACCGATATGCAGCAGAACCCTCGGCTGCGGCTGGCTGCCGCGCAGGTCGCTTTCGGCGGCGGGCGCTGGATCGGGTGTCGCCCGGAACTTATTGACCTTGTGCGCTGCCAACCCCTACCTCGCGGATCGTTGCTGTTGGCGCCTCGTGACCACGGGTGGCCGCCCGCGCCGGAAGGCTCGCCGCCGACAGTATTCCCGCGAAGCCCGCATCCGAGCTGAGGTAAGCCAGCGTTCACGCGATGGCCTGACTACGTACAAGCAAAGACTTCCAGCCGGTCAGCAGCCCGCCCTACGGTCAGTTCGGATACCGGCCGGAAGCACTGTCATGCGACCTGACACCTCGTCGCAGCGCGCATCGCGCTCGAAGACGGAAGGCGAATCCTGCGTATGCACGAGTCCTTCTCGCTGCTGCTCTCGGTGTACGACGGCGACCGGCCCGACCACGTCCGGCGGGCGTTCCGCAGCGCGGTCGACGACCAGACGGTGCGCCCGGACCAGGTGGTCATCGTCCGGGACGGGCCGGTTCGCGGGGAACTCGCCGAATGCCTTGATGACCTCCGGGCGGCCAGCCTGGTGCCGGTGACCTTCGTCCCGTTGCCGCACCGGGCCGGCCTTGGCCCCGCCCTGGACCGGGGGATGGCCGCGAGCTGGTTCGACGTGATCGCTCGGATGGACGCCGACGACGTGGCGATGCCGCACCGGTTCGAGGTGGAGCTGCCCCTCATCCAGCACGCGGATATCGTCGGCGCCGGCCTGCTCGAGTTCGTGGCGGACACCGACGACATCGTCGGGCGGCGTGTTCCGCCGACCGACCCCGGCCAGATCCAGCGCTACGCGCGGATGCACGATCCGTTCAATCACCCGACCGTCGTCTACCGGCGGCACGCCGTTCTCGCCGCGGGCGGCTACGGCGATCTTCCGCGGCTGGAGGACTACGCGCTGTTCGCCCGGATGCTCGGCAACGGCGCGCGGGCGATCAACGTGGCTGAGCCGCTGGTCTTCTATCGCGTCGGCGCCGAGGCCTTCAAGCGGCGAGGAGGAACCGAGCTGCTTCGCTCTGAACTGCGCCTGCAGCGCGAGTTCCGGCAGCAGGGATTCACCTCCCCGGCCGAGTACGTGCGCAACGTGCTGGTTCGCGGGGGCTACCGGCTGATCCCGTGGTGGTGCCGGCGGGCGGTGTACCGCCCGGTCGTCGCGCGTTACACCGAGCGCCTGGACACCGAGCCCTGGCCGGAGCAGACGTCGCCCGTGGGCGTGTGAACGCCGACCTCGTGATCGTCGGCTCTGGCTTCTTCGGGCTGACAATCGCGGAGCGATGTGCGATCGCTACGGCGCGCACCTGTTCCACACGTCGAATGCCCGGGTCTGGGCGTACGCCAACCGCTTCACCGCCTTCACCGGCTACCAGCACCGGGTGTTCTCGATCTACCAGGGCCGGGTGTATCCGCTGCCGATAAATCTGGCCACCATCTGCGAGTACTTCGGCATGGCGCTGTCTCCGGGCGAAGCCAGGGCGCTGGTCGCCGAGCAGTCTGCCGAGGTGCAGCCCGGCCGCGCCGTCAACCTCGAGCAGAAGGCCGTGTCGCTGATCGGGCGGCCCCTCTACGAGGCGTTCATCCGCGGCTACACCTTCAAGCAGTGGCAGACGGATCCAGCCGACCTGCCCGCGGAGATCATCACGCGGCTGCCGGTGCGTTACACCTTCGACAACCGGTACTTCAGCGACACCTTCGAGGGGCTGCCGGTCGACGGGTACACCGCCTGGCTGGAGCGCATGCTCGATCACCCGAAAATCGAGTTGCGGCTGAATACCGACTTTTCCGGGATGCGATCCGGCCTGCTCGGCAGCGTGCCGGTGGTGTACACCGGCCCGATCGACGAGTACTTCAGCTACGCCGCCGGTGACCTGGGCTGGCGCACCCTCGACTTCGACGTGGAGGTAGTCGCCACCGCCGATTTCCAGGGCACGCCGGTGATGAACTACGCGGACGCCGACGTTCCGTTCACCCGCGTCCATGAGTTCCGGCACTTCCATCCCGAGCGTGCCTGGTATCCGCCCGACAAGACAGTGATCATGCGCGAGTACTCGCGCTTTGCCGGCCGCGGCGATGAGCCGTACTACCCGATCAACACGGCAGCTGACCGGGCCCGGCTGCTGGCTTACCGGGAAATGGCGGAACGCGAGCCCGGCGTGCTCTTCGGCGGGCGCCTTGGCACGTACAAGTACCTCGACATGCACGTGGCGATCGGATCCGCGCTGAGCATGTACGACAACCACCTGCGTCCGTTTTTCGCCGATCGTGTGCCACTTACCAGCCGAGGTGTCAGGACGTGACTAACGCGAATACTGCGGCCCTTTCTCCGCGCGTCGCGCAGCGGGTCGTGTTCCCCGGAGCGGACCTCGATGTCGTCCCGCTGTATGTCGAGACCAACACCGAGCGCGGCGCGGCCGAACTCGCCGCCGAACTGCTGACCGAGTCGCTCACCAAGACCAGGGCGGTCACCGCTGCCGCGCCGATCGCCAATGCGGTTGCCGGTGCGGCACAGTCGAGCATCCGCTTCGGCGCCGGCCACCCGGCGCACCTGGCCGGGGAAGTCGAGCCGTGCCGCAGCGCAACGATCAGCGGGGGATGCCGCGTCTCGTTCGCGACGTACTTCAATGCATTCCCGGCGAGCTACTGGCGCCGGTGGACCACGGTGGATTCCGTGACGCTCCGCATTCGCCTTGCGGGTGCCGCGACGATTGTCCTGTACCGTTCCACGGCTCAGGGCCACAGCCACCCGGTCGAGACGATCAGCGTCGAAAGCGACGAGCCGGAAACGATCGAGCGCACGCTGCCGCTGACGCAATTCATCGACGGCGGCTGGTACTGGTTCGACATCGCGGCCGGCCCGCGAGGGACAACCCTGATCGAGGCGGACTGGGCCGCGCTGGCTGAGCCGGCTCCGGCCGGCCGGATCAGCATCGGCATCA
>WNGD01002751.1_pt1 | contig 20552 bp, 18 predicted proteins | sample 5400671 | NCBI WGS metagenome assembly WNGD01 (sample SAMN13153369, study PRJNA577476) | soil metagenome | isolation source: 40 cm soil or saprolite under grassland replicate 2 | place: USA:California | collected 2016-06-15 | reverse complement strand
CCCACCTCGACGGTGCGGATGTCTCGATTGTCGTCCAGCACAGGGGCGACAGGAGTCTCGATGGCGCCGTCGACGTGCGCTTGTGGCCGGCCCAGGTCAACGCAAGCAACGCGCTCAATCCCGACCCCCAAGGCCTCATTCCGTCGGACGCGGAAGAGTTGCTCGACCACCGGATCGACCTCGGCACGGTGAGCGGTGAATCCGTCTTTCGCGTCGCCGCCCCGTTCGCGATCCGGTCGGCCGATCTCTGGAGCCCGAGCCTCCCCGCGCTCTACGTTCTGCAGGTGACCATGCTTGCCAACGACGAGCCCGTCGACGACCTGTACACCAGCTTTGGCCTCCGCCAGGTGCGCGTCGACTCCACGGCTCCTCGCATCCTTCTCAACGGTGTCCCCACAGTCTTCAATGGCGTCGCTATGCACGAGGAAAAGCAGCTGCCTATCACGAAAGGCCGTCCGGCCGGCGGCCCGCTCACCTCGGCGGCCGCGATCGAGGCGCTCCTGCAGCGCGCGGTCAAAGTCCACGCCGACCTGATACGTGTCGACCACCATCCGCCGAACCAGATGCTGCCCGTGCTTGCCGATCGGCTGGGCATCGCCCTGTGGGAGGAGATTCCGCTCTACCACTTCACGCCGCAAACGTTTTCGATCGCAATGGATCGGGGCATCCCGCAGCAGATGCTCACCGAGATGGATCTCCGTGATTTCAATCGACCCAGCGTCCTCTTTCACGGTTTCGCGAACGAATCGACCGGCTCGTCGGAAAGGTCCAGCGCCCTGAATACGCTGCATGCCCTCGATCGGAAGATCGATGGGACCCGTCTCACGGGCCAGGCGGCCTACGGCACCGAACCGACCGACCGGACCAGCGCGAACCTCGACGTCGCCGGATTCACGATTTACTACGGGGTGCTGTACGGCGGGCGGCTATCGGGGGTCTCCGTGCAAAACGCGCTGATGGATGCGCACAAGACCTACCCTCGCAAGCCGATCATGGTGCTCGAGTATGGCCACTGGTCCGACAATCCGGCTGACGAGAACCAGCAGCTCCGCGTCTTCAACACCTACTACGCGCAGTTGGCGCCGGCCTTCGACACGAAGGAGCAGGGATTCGTAGGGGCTGCGGTGTGGTGGGCACTCGATGACTATTGGACGCAGCGACCGGGTATCACGGTGGAGACTTTTGGTCTGTATACGCCAGGCGGCTTTCTGCGCAAGGCCGGGGTGGCCGCCAGCCGCGCCTGGGCGCTCACCGCACCATCCGCTCCGCCGGGTGGCGTCCGGTCCAACGGAGTCGCGGTTGCGTTCGAGCCGAGTGAGCGACACGCGCGTCTGGTTCCGTACATCGCCTACGGCTTTGCGGTGCCGGCAGCCTTCCTCATCGCTTTGATCATTGTTCTTTCCCGCGTGAGGCGGCGCGTATGGTGAACGATTTTCTGGTCCGGTTGTCGATCCGCAGCGCGATGTTCGCGGGCGCGATCACCGGCTTCGTTTTCGGCCTGTTCGCCGGCGCGACTCTGGGCGCGCTGATCAGCTGGTTTGCGGGCGCGATCGTCGACTGGCAGGCGCAGCTCGGGTTCAGTCTCGGCGTGACCCAGCAGCTGCTTCCCCTCGGCGACCAGGTCAGGTCGCTCGAGTCCGTCGCCGATCGTTGGTTTCTTGTGATCCCCGGGGTCGGGCTCGCGGTCGGGTTGCTCGGAGCCCTCATCGGCTTGCTCGCGGGTGGCCTGTGGGCCGCGCTCGTCAACATGGGTGTGCTCCCCATCGAGGTCGCGGTCTACCGCCAGGGAAACACGCCGATGCGCAGGGCAACGGATCGGCGTCGGGTGCGGACTCGTACCCGCAAGGCGGTGGGCGAGTAGTACGTTAGGCGCGTGATCGAGACTCGCGTCCAGGGTTTCGTAAAGCCTGGGTTCGAGCCCGTGAGCGAAGCGTTCGGCGGAAACTTCGAGCGCTTTGGCGAGGTCGGCGCGGCTTGCTGCATCTATCGAGAGGGCCGCGTCGTCGTCGACCTCCACGGCGGCGTCACCACGCCCGCGGGGGCAAGTCCCTACAGCGCAGACACCCTCCAGATGGTCATGTCATCGACCAAGGGCGTGGTCGCTGTCGCCGCGCACATCCTGGGCGAGGAGGGCAAGCTCGACTTCGACGCGCCCGTCGTCGAGTACTGGCCCGAGTTTGGAGCGGAAGGCAAAAAGGACATTCCGGTGCGTTGGCTTTTCAGCCACCGCGCGGGACTTCCGGCGATCGACCGCCAGCTCACGATCGAGGACGTCTTCGCCTGGACGCCGGTCGTCGACGGTCTCGCCGCCCAACGTCCGTTGTGGGAGCCGAACTCCGCCCACGGTTACCACGTCGGCACGTACGGGACCCGTCGACGCTGCTGCACAGGGCGTTTGTCAACCCTCCACTGCCGGCGCCGGCCTTCAACCAGCGCGCCTTTCATGCCGCCGAGATCCCCGCCGCCAACGGGATCACGAACGCCCGCTCCCTGGCGCGCATGTACGCGGCCTGCATCGGGGAGGTGGATGGCGTGCGGCTGCTTCAGCCGGAGACCGTCGATGCCGCGACCCGCGTTCAGTCGGCAGGGGAGGATCTCGTCCTCGGTTACGAGACCCGCTACGCGACGGGATTTCAGCTCTCCTTCCCGTTCCGGCCGATGGCCGGCGGAGGCTCGTTCGGCCACTACGGCATGGGGGGGTCGGTGGGTTTTGCGGATCCGGAGCGAGGCATCGCGTTTGGGTACGTGATGAACCAGATGCTGCCGTCGGGCGGCGTCGACCCCAGGACGCGGAGCCTGGTGGACGCGCTGCTGGGCTGTTTGTAGGCGGTTCTGCCGAGCGCCGTCCTAAGATGCAGTCGCTGGTGGACGGGAAATGACCACGGCGGATCTCGTTTTCGGCGGATGTCTCCTGATCGGGGGCGGCCTCCTACTGCTGACCCTGATCTTCGACGACCTTTTGGGCGGTTTTCTAAACGCCATCCACTTCGGCCTCGACCTGGGCGGCGTCTCGCCGACCCCGGTGCTTCTCGGCTTTGTCGCCATGTTCGGCGTGGGCGGCCTGCTGGGAATCCACGGCTTCGGTATCGGCATTGGCCTTGCCACGCTGGTCGGGGTGGTCGCCGGGGTGATCGGGGCGGCCGTGGTCTTGATGGCCTTCCGGTTCCTCCGCCAGGCGGAGTCGACTGACACCTTCAGCCTCGAGGACATGGTGGGCTCGACGGGCCGCGTTTCGGTGGGGATCCCTGCCAACCGCTTTGGAAGCGTCCTCATCAGCTTCGCCGGCGCCTCCCACAACATGACCGCGACCGCCGACGCCGAGATTCCGGCCGGCCGCGTGGTCAAGGTCGTCGCCGTCGCCGGGACCAACCTGGTCGTAGCCCCTGCATCCCCCGTTACCACTTAAGGAGCACGGTCCGATGCCTGACTTTGTGACATCAACACCATTCCTCGTCGTGACCGGGGTGATCATCCTCATCCTCCTGATCGCCTTCGTGTCCAGCCGCTACCACGTTGCAGGCGCCAACGAGGCCCTCATCGTCGCCGGCTCGCGCGGGGCCAAGGTGCGCGACGAGCGCGGCCAGGTTGTGGCGAGCCCGGGCGACAAGGGCGTCAAGGTGGTGGTCGGCGGGGGCACGTTCGTGCGACCGCTGCTCGACCGCGTCGGCAAGCTGAAGCTGACGGCGCGTCAGATCAGCGTCCAGCTCGCCGACGCCGTCACCAGCCAGGGCATCAAGGTTCAGGTGCAGGGCGTGGCCACCTTCAAGATCGGCCGCGACGTCGAGTCGCTGCGCAACGCGGCGGAGAGGTTTCTCGATGCCAAGCCGGAGCAGGTCGACTCGATCGTGAAAAACGTCCTCGAGGGATCGCTGCGGTCGATCGTCGGCACGCTGACCATCGAAGAGCTCATCCGCGACCGCCAGAAGCTCCTGCAGCAGGTGCAGGACGCGGCCAAGGGCGACCTCGCTACAAGTGGGCTCCAGATCGACGCCTTCACCATCCAGAGCTTTTCCGACGAGTCCAACTACATCGAGCTGCTTGGCCAGCAGAGCGTCGCCACGGTGTCCCGCGACGCCCGCATGGCAAAGGCCTCGACTGACCAGGAGGCCGCCGTCCGGGAGGCGGAGGCCCAGCAGATCAAGATCAACGCGTCTCGCGACGTCTCACTTCGCGAAGCCGAGACGAGGACTCAGGTCCAGGCCGCCCAGGCGCGAGCCGACCAGGCTGGACCACTTGCCCAGGCGGAGGCGACGCAAGAGGTCGTGCGCAAGCAGACCGAGCTCGCCCAACTCGAGGCGGACCGCAAAGAGAAGGAGCTGCTCTCCACCACCGTCAAGCCTGCGGCGGCGGAGGCACAGGCCGTGATCGCACGAGCGGAAGGCCAGAAGCGAGCGCGCATCGCGGCCGCCGAAGCGGATGCCGAAACGACGCGACTGGAAGGCGGGGCGGAGGCGCAGATCGTGCTCACCAAGGGCGAAGCCGAGGCCAAAGCGCTTGCGATGCGGGCAGACGCCTACAAGCAGTTCAACGAGGCGGCCATCATCCAGACCGTGCTCGCCGCACTTCCGGACATCGTCCGCGCGGCCGCGGAGCCGATGAGCCACATCGATTCGCTGACCGTGATGAGCGCCGACGGCGCATCCGACATCGTGAAGAACGCGACGCGAGCCATGATCGAATCGACCACCGCCATCAAGGGCTTGACCGGACTTGACGTGCCGAACCTGGTCGGTGGCGCTCTGGGTCGCGGTTTCGGCGAGAAGCTGCGCACCGGCGAGGGTAATGGGGACGCTTCGCGCGAGTCGGCAACCGACCGGATAAGCCAGATCGCGGGCGAGGGATTGGCGACCCTCAAGGCCCGTGCGGCAGCCGCCGCCGCATCCACGGAAGGTGCAGCCCAGGAAGTCGAGGCCAAGGTGGATGCCACGGCCGGCAAGGTCCAGGCCGCCGCGGATCAGACAGCCGCCGCCGTACAGAAGGCCGCTGCGGTCACCGCGCCGAAGGTGGCGGCAGCCGCCAAGGCGGCACCGACCGAGGGCAACCTCGCGCAGTGGGCCAAGTGGCTGGCGGATCAGCTGCGCCGGGTGCCAGACATCCAGGTCTACGACGCCCTTCGACTGGCTGATCTCGAATCCAGGGGTCCCGTGGCCGCGCGTGGCATCTGGGCGACCGCCCGGGCGGTCCTGGCCAAGGAATACGGCACGGTCACGATCGGTGACCTACTGAAGCGGTTCTAGCCAAAAAGAAGGGAAGCCCGCTTGCGCGAGCTTCCCAGGCTGGGGTGGGGGCGTGATGTCGAGATTCAGTGGCCGGTTTGATCGGCCGACGATATAGTACCACCGAGCCGGGCCGTCCACAAGATATAGACAACTGGGGACAAGTTTGAAGTTACCGCTTCCGGTGGACATGGAACCGATGCTCTCAGCGATCTCCGATTCGGGGATTCCCAAGGGGGACGGCTGGGAGTACGAGCCCAAGTGGGACGGCTTTCGCACGCTGGTTTTCCGCGACGGGGAGGACGTTGCCTTGATGAGCCGGGGCGGCCGGGCGATGACCCGATATTTTCCCGAAGTCCTGCCGGCTTTCAAGAAGCTGGGTTCTTCAAAGCTTGTCTTGGATGGCGAGCTTGTCGTCGTGGGGGCCAATGGCCTCGACTTCGGCGCGCTTCAGCAGCGGGTTCATCCAGCGGAATCGCGCGTCCGCATGCTGAGCGAGGTAACCCCGGCGTGGTTCATCGCCTTCGACCTGCTTGCGGAGGGAGCGGACGACCTGCGCAAGCAGCCGCTCGGCGAACGGCGCGCGCGGCTCGAGAAGCTGCTCAAAGGTGTCAAGCAGCCGATCTTTCTGACTCCTTACACACGCAACCCGAAAACGGCCGAGGAGTGGTTCGAGAAGTTCGAGGGAGCGGGGCTCGACGGCGTGATCGCCAAGACGTGGGACGGAACCTACGTGCCAGGCAAGCGGCTGTGGGTGAAGATCAAGCACAAGCGAACCGCGGACTGCGTGGTCATCGGCTGGCGCAAGACGAGCGACGGCTCAACGCTCGGAGCTTTGCTGCTCGGGCTTTACGACAAGAAGGGAAACATCCATTACGTGGGTCACACGTCATCATTCAGCGCCGCCGAGCGCAAGGAGCTGATCAAGAAGCTCAAGCCGCTGGAGACCGAGATCCCCGAGGAGGAGTGGAAGGCCAACCCTGGCCGCATGCCCGGGGGGCTCAGCCGCTGGTCACGAGGCAAGGACACCGAGTGGGTGGCGGTGCGTCCCGAGCTCGTCTGCGAGGTCACATACGACAAGCTCGAGGCGGGCCAGCGCTTCCGCCACGCGACTGGTTTCCTTCGCTGGCGAACTGACAAGCCGCCGAAGAAGTGCGGGTTCGATCAGATCGCTTCAGCGGCCGAGTTCGACGTGCGAGGGATCTTCCGGAGCAAGTAGCAAGGGCCGCGCGCCGGGCCCCCCAGGACCGTAGTACCTCATCGCCGCGCGGCCGAGCCCCGTGACGGCGACCCAGTCGAAGCCGGCGCCAATCCCAACACCGATCCCAAGGGGCACCACTCGCGCGGCGACCTTTGCCGCGCCGGTGGTCGCGAAGCGGCTGAGGATTCGCGTCACAAAGCGTCCGCCACCATGGACCAGCAGGAGGCTGGGCACGTGGCGAAACGCGGCGAGGGCGAGACGCTCCCCACCGGCGACGACGACGTCTTCGCGAAGCTTCAGCGCCCCGCTCGTGACGCCGACGACCACGAGCGCCTCCAGGACTCGTCCTTCCGATCCGCTCAGCTCGTGGCCGAAGACCATGGCGATGCCGAGCACGAGCTCGATCTCCTGCTCGAGGGCATATAGGGTCTGGCTCGTCACCGTTCCAATGGCGAGGGCGGTGCCCAATCCCGGTGCGATCGAAGCCGCGCCGCTGATCGCACCGGTCGTTGCGACACGACGCCGCGTGGAACGGATCAACGACAGGGCCAGTTGATCGTTGGTGTAGGTCGGGTGCGCACCGCGAAGCTGGTCGACTTTGGATCGGATCGCGGGCTCGCGGCTCTTCATGGCTTGATCAAGGGAGCGGAGGACGAAACGAACCTGCGGGGGGAGCTCATCGAGATCCATGGCGGTGAAGCCTACATCAGGGTTTATTTCTGCGACTCGTTCGCAGCCTTTGCCGGCTGATTTGAATACTCACTTGCGACTTTGTCGCGATAGGGCTTAGGCTCTCCGCGTGGCCTCGATGCGGGTGCTGTTCACGCGGGCGTTCGATCCCGGGGAGCGCCGGCGGCTGGCTGGCTTCTTCGGATCGGTGGGACTTCTACATATCGCCGGCTGGGGCCTCCTGCTCGTATACGGGGCGTCGCATCCAGGCTTTCTGGCTCTGGGAGGGCTCGCCTACACGTTTGGTCTGCGCCATGCGTTCGATGCCGACCACATCGCGGCAATCGACAACACGACTCGGAAGTTACTGCAGAGCGGCAAAAAGCCCGTCGGTGTGGGCTTCTTCTTCTCGCTTGGCCATTCGACGGTGGTTCTTCTTATCGCCGTCGCTCTGGGGCTGGCGGTCAAATCCATCGTGCAGGGTGTCGTTGGCTCAAACGGCGAATTGAGGGATATCGGCGGCGCGGTTGGGACGCTCGTTTCCGGCACCTTCCTGGTCGTGATCGGGATCGTGAACCTCGCGGTGCTCCTGGACATCGTGCGCGTGTACCGCAGGATGCGGCGTGGGGAATACGACCGGGAATCGCTCGAGACAGAGCTGGTCGCGGGTGGTCTGATGACGCGGATCTTCGGCCGGCTGTTCCGAGTCATCGAACACAGCTGGCAGATGTATCCCATCGGCTTCCTCTTCGGCCTTGGATTCGACACCGCTTCCGAGGTGGCTCTGCTCGCCATATCGGCGGGCGCTGCCGCGCAGGGGTTGCCCTTTACGGCGGTGATCTCACTGCCCCTGATCTTCGCCGCGGGCATGTCGTTGATGGACACCGCGGACGGCGCGTTCATGTCCAAGGCGTACTCGTGGGCGTTTGCGAGTCCGATCCGGAAGGTCTTCTACAACCTGACGGTGACATCACTATCGGTATTCGTCGCGCTGTTTGTCGGCCTGGTCGAGCTCTCCCAGATCCTGATCGCCGTGCTGAAGCTGCATGGCGGGATTTTCGACGCGATTGCAAACTTCGACCTGTTCGGGAGCGCGGGCTTGGTGATCGTTGCCGCTTTCCTCATAGCCTGGGGCGCGGCGTTTGTGATCTACAGGGTGCGGCGCATCGACGAGCGTTGGGGCGCCGTCGTGGACAAGGTCGCCTAGTTCCGGTCGTCTGGGGACACGATCTCGGCTCCATCCCGAACCACGTCCGCATAGCTGGCGGGAACCGCCTATGAGCGTGTAGTCGAGGTCGATCTCGGAAGCGACGCACCATGAGACCTCATCGCTCGGTGCTACGTCCTTCCAGCCCATAGGTCCTCATCGCCGTCCCTCCGAACACGTCCTCGTCGTCGCCGATGATCTCCCGCATCGTCGCGACAACCTCACCGTAATCGGCCGCCACCAGGCAGACCGGCCAGTCGGAGCCGAACATGCAGCGCCCAGGACCGAACCAATCGAGCACTCGCGTCACGTACGGCCGCACCTGGTCGCGCGTCCAGGTTTTCCAGTCAGCCTCGGTGACGAGTCCCGAAAGCTTGCAATTGACGTTCGGCTCGTCCGCAAGCGGTGCCAGCGCCTTCTCCCACGCACTGTCCCAGGCACCCTCCGCGATGCGGGGCTTTGCCGCGTGGTCGAGGACGAAGCGCGTCTCGGGGTGCGCGCGGACCGTCGCCACCGCGGCGGGTAGCTCGCGCGTGCGAACGAGCACGTCGTAGACAAGGCCGGCCGCACCCACCGCGGCGATGCCACGCTGCACGTCATCCCGGAGCAGCCAGCTCGCGTCGGGCTCGTCGTGCACCTGATGCCTGATCCCGACAAGACGGTCCCCGCCCATCGCGCTCCGCAGGCTGGCGATCACGTCCGCCACCGAGGGATCCATGAGGTCCACCCAGCCCACGACCCCGGCGATGAAGTCCGTCCGCGACGCCGTCTCGAGAAACCAGCGTGTCTCCTCCAGGCTGGAGATGGTCTGCACGAGGACGGTGCGATCGACATTGTTCTGGATCAGCTGTGGTCGTAGATCGTCAGGCGTGAAGGGTCGCCGGATCGCGGAGAGCTCATCGCCCATCCATGGGTAGTCGCGGCGCCCTGGGTCCCAGAAGTGATGGTGCGCGTCGACGATCACGTGTCGAGCTCGTCCCAGAGCGCGGAGGGAATCGGCGCTTGAAACATGCGCACGTTCTCTTCGACTTCGCGAACCGACCGGCAGCCCGTGAGCACCGACGCGACCGCGGGATGGCGCAGAGGGAACTGGATCGCAGCCGCTTTGAGCTCAACACCATGGCGGGCGCACATCTCTTGCATGCGGAGCGCGCGCTGCACTAGCTCGGGCGGCGCCGGCTGGTAATTGAAGGTCGCTCCCGGGTTGGGATTCGCCAGGATGCCGCTGTTGAATACGCCCCCGGCGATGATCGCGATGCTCTTCTCGACGCAAAGAGGCAGGAGCTCGGCGGCGCCGATGCGATCGAGCAGCGTGTAGCGGCCCGCCAGCAGAAAGCAGTCGAAGTCGGCCTCGCGCGCGAAACGCACCAGCATCTCGGCCTGGTTCATCCCTGCGCCGACCGCTTTGATCGTGCCCTCGGCGCGCAGACGGTCGAGGGCCCGATACGCGCCCGCCAAAGCCTCCTCGAAATGCTCATCGGGATCGTGGATGTGAAGCACGTCGACCCTGTCCAGCCCAAGCCGACCCAGGCTCTCCTCGACCGATCGCATGACCCCGTCATAGGAGAAGTCAAAGATCGGATTGACGGGCGGCACACCTTTGTACGCCTGGCCTGGCTCAGGTGGGGCGTCCCCACGAAGAAGGCGCCCGACCTTGGTCGCGAGGACGAACTCGTCGCGAGGCTTCGCTCGCAGCACCGCCCCCAGGCGCTGCTCGGCGAGGCCGTGGCCGTAGAGAGGTGCGGTGTCAAAGAAACGAATGCCGGCCTGCCAGGCGGCCTCGACCACGCGATGCGCTTCATCGTCGGCCACCTCTTCGAACAGCCCGCCTAGAGGTGCGCTGCCGAGGCCGAGGCGCGTCACGTGCAGCGATGTCTTGCCGAGCTGGGCGCGTGCGGACGGTTTCAGGGCAGCCCGGCCAGGCGCGCGCACGGCGCTCTACAGATCAAAGATCTTGGGAAGCCGGTCGCTGCTCTGGCCGCTGAAGTCGTGCGCCTTCGCCATCATCGGCGCCATCTCGGCCTGCCAGCGGATGTTCACCGGATCGGTGGCCAGCTCAGCGATCGCGCGATCGTAGTCGTCGCACTCGATGTAGTGAAACAGGTCGAGGCCGTCGCGAAAGATCACGTACTTGCTGATGCCAACCCGCCGGATCGCCTTCAGCACGTCGGGCCACACCGCCCGGTGGTACTCCTCGTAGCGCTCCTCGGCGCCCGGTTGGAGTCGGGTGTGGAGGCCGACCTGCATCAAGCGGGGTTACCTACTCTGAGCTGGCCGCGAAGCCAGCGCTCTCCGCTGGCGATGTGGGCGGTTGCCGTTGCCCGGGCGAGCTCTGGGTCGCCGGCGATGAGCGCTTCGTAGATACGCCGATGCTCTTCACGAGTCTCCTCGAGCGCATCGTCGGCGGCGCGCCCGTGCCACAGGCGGATTCGCATCGTGCGCGTCGAGAGGCTTGCGAGAAGCGACGTCAGGACCGTGTTGCCGGCGGCCTTGGCGATCAAGGCGTGGAACGCGACATCGGCCTCGACAAGCTCCTCGACGCTCTGCGCCGCTCGCATGCGCTCGAGGCTCTGCCCGAGGTCGACCTTCTCCTGGGCGTCGATCCGGCCCGCGGCCAGCGCGGCGGCCGCCGCCTCGAGGATGCGGCGCACCTCGTAGAGCTCGACCTCGGTCTCGCCCAGCAGCAGGTGGCTGATGAAGCCGGTGCTCTCGAGCAAGAGACCTGGCTCCAGGCTGCTGACGTACGTACCGTCGCCTTGTCGAACCTCCAGCACTCGCAGCTGAGACAGCGCCCGCACGGCCTCACGAAGCGAGTTGCGGGAGATCCCCAGCTCCGCCGCGAGCTGGCTTTCCTTGGGGAGGCGGTCCCCGGGGCCCCACGCCCCGGAAACTATGCGTTCGCGGATCTTGTCGATCGCGTGCTCGGTGACGCTGGGCGCCCGCTGCATCCGCCGTCCCCGCCGGGGCGAGCCATTGGCGGCCAGAGATCGGACGTTCACGGCCTTCCAGCCGGCGCCCAGCCCCGATTTGAACTTGGCAGGTTGACAAACATCGGAGCTTCAGCATATAGCTAAGTCCGCAGATGGGCGACCGCCTCAAGGACAAGGTCTGTTTGATCACGGGCGCGGGCTCCGGGATCGGCCAGGCCAGCGCCCGCCGCTTCGCCGAAGAGGGTGCACGCGTGGTGGTCGCGGACATCGATCTCGAGGCCGCCCGGCGGACGGTCGAGGAGATCTCCACCACGAGCCCGGATTCGGTGGCCGAGCAGGTCGACGTGACGGAGGAGGCACAAACCGTCGCGGTTGCGGACAGGGTCGCGCGCCGCTTCGGCCGGATCGATGTGCTCTTCAACAACGCCGGCATCGCCGGTGTCGGAGACCTGCTCGAGACGGAACCGGAGCTGTTCGACCGGGTACTTCGGGTGAACGTGCGCGGCGTCTACTTGATGAGCCGCGCGGTCGTGCCTCACATGATCAAGCAGCGTTCGGGATCGATCATCAACATGTCCTCCTGCATCGCCGAGGTCGGTCTTGCTCGCCGCGTGTCGTACGCGGCGTCGAAAGGCGCCGTCTTGGCGATGACGAAGTCGATGCAGGTTGATGTGGCTCCGCACGGCATCCGGGTCAACGCACTCCTGCCCGGCACCATCCTCACGCCATTTGTCGAGCGCTACCTGAAGGAGTCGTACGCGGACCCCGAAGAAGGTATGGCCTCGATTCGCAAGCGACAGCTGAGCAACGACCTGGGCCGGCCGGAAGATGTCGCCCAGGCAGCGCTCTTTCTGGCGTCCGACGAATCGAAGTTCATGATGGCATCGGGCCTCATCATCGACGGTGGAATCACGGGCGCCAAATAGCCGCCGGGGCGGTGATTCATTGAAGCTGACGCGCCGCGGCCGCATCGTTCTTCTTTCGCCCCTGGCGCTCTTGCTCTCGGCCGGCCTGGTCGGACCTGCACTCATCGGATTGGTTGCGACAGCGACGACCTACTCTCCGTTTGCGGCGAAGGTCGAGTTTGCGGGTGTGAAGAACTACCTGACCGTGCTTCAAGATCCGCAGTTTCTTCCTTCGCTCCGGAACATCGTCATGTTCACGCTTGTCGCGGTCCCATTGGAGCTGTCGATCGGGTTCGCACTTGCGTACGTCCTTCGGGAGCCAATCGCAGGCCGTCCTGTGTGGAGGGTGCTCTTGCTGCTGCCCTGGCTCATCAGTCCGATCGCCATCGGCGTCATGTGGCATTTCCTGTTTGGCAGCGCCACTGGCATTCTCGACTTCGTGGGAGCTTGGTTCGGCCAGTCTGAGGTTGCGTCCCCAATCAGCGATCTCCGACTTGCGCTTGCCGCGACGATCGCGGTGGAGGTGTGGCGCATGTCGCCTTTCGTGACGTTCCTGCTGCTGCCCAGCCTTTCCTCTGTTCCCGCCGAGCGCTGGGAGGAGGCGAGTCTTGACGGCGCTTCAACCGCGAATCGAATTCTGCGCATCGCCGTACCCGCTGTGCGTCCGGTCCTCCTCACGATCGCGATGCTGCTGATCGGCCTGTCGCTGGGCACGTTCGACACCGTTCTGATCCTCACCGGAGGCGGCCCAGGAACCGCCACCCTGACGCCGGCTCTTTACAGCTACGCGCAAGCATTCCAGGTCAACGATTGGCCGGCCGGGGCCGCGGCTGGATGGCTGATCGCCGCCGCGGTCCTTGCGGTGGGAGCTGTCTACATAAGGCTCGCGAGACGAGGCGTCGAGGAATGACCACGTTGGGGGCCGAGCGCGGCCGCAAGTCCGCGGTTCGAGGCTCGGTCCTGGTGCTCGCACTCGTCGCCTTTCTTTTGCCGCTCGCATGGACGCTGCTGGCATCGCTTGGTGTGATCCCAGACAACAACACACGTCCTCCGTCGTGGAAAGGACCCATCACCTTCGACCATTTCTCCGAGGTCGGGGTCGCCGAACCCGGCTTCTGGGAGGAGCTGGTGACCAGCACGCTGTCCGCCGCCTTCGCCACCACGCTGGCGATCGCATCCGCCTTCCTCGCGGCGTACTGCCTGGCCCGGACTCGGTTTCGCGGCCGTCGCGTGATGACGCAGGGATTCCTCGTGCTGGCAAGCCTGCCCGCGATGGCCTACGTGATCCCGCTCAGCGACGTCATGCGCCGCGTCCATCTCGCCGACACGCTGGCAGGTGTTGTCCTGGCTGAGGCGGCGGTCACCGCGCCGTTGGCTGTCTACGTGCTGTATGGGGCGATCGCCCAGCTGTCGCCGGAATGGGAAGAGGCCGCAGTCCTGGACGGGGCGGGATTGTTCCGGGTCATCGGCACGGTGGTGCTGCCCCTGGTCGGCCCAAGCGTCGCCGCCACGGCAATCGTCCTGTTCGTGATCGACTGGAACTTGCTGCTCGTCCCTCTGGTGCTGACGTCGGGAGACGTCAAGACGGTTCCCGTCGCGATGAGCGACTTCTTCACCTTCGAGCGAGAGCTGGACTGGTCGACCGCGGCGGCGGCCCTGGTCGCGTCTCTGGTTCCGGTTGCCCTCCTGGTGGCCGCGTCTCACCGCCTTCTGGAGCGGTTCAGTCTGGAGCAAGACAACGGCCGAGACATCGGATGACTATGCGCGTTGAGCGCGGTTGGTTGTACTGAGTCAAGCTTGACAAACCGGCCGGAACGCGTTAAACATCCCATATTCAGCGGTTTCGGCAGCTAGGCCGGAGCCAGCGACAGCGTCGGAATTCAAAGGGGAAAAAATGGACATGAGCCGACATCTGGCGAAAGCCCTGGGCCTGGTGGTGGGGGTGGGTTTGATGACCGCCTGCGCAAGCGGTTCGAATACCAATTCGGGCCAAAAGTTCAGCGGCGTCACCGTCCGGGTGGTCACGTTCACCGGGCCCCAGATTGCGGAGCCGCTGCAGCGCCGCGCCCCAGACTTCGAGAAAGCCACGGGGGCCAAGGTCCAGATCATCACCGTCCCGTTCTCGGACCTCTATCAGAAGGTCCTCACGGACTTCGCCACGAAGACCAATTCCTACGACGCCACGGTTTTCGACCCGCAGTGGATGGGCGACTACGTCCCGCCCGGCTACCTCGAGGACCTTACGGACAGGGTCAAGAACGATTCGACCCTGCAGTGGGATGACATCGCGCCCTTCTTCCGCGACTTCAGCGCAACTTTTAAGGGCAAGGTCTACACGATCCCCCTCGACGGCGACTTCCAGATGGTCTACTACCGCAAAGACCTCCTCCAGAAGGACGGCCTCAAGGCACCCGAGACCTGGCAGGACTACATCGACATCGCCAAGCACTTTCAGGGCAAGGACCTGAACGGGGACGGCAAAGCCGACTACGGATCCTGCCTGGCCATGAAGCGCAGCGCGCAGTCCTACTGGGCATGGATCTCCATCGCCTCTGCCTTCCTGCAAAGCCAGGGGACCAAGCAAGGCGCGTTCTTCGACCTCAACAACATGCAGCCGCTGACGAACAACCCGGGCGCCGCGGCCGCGCTCAACGTCTACAAGCAGCTGTCCAAGATCGGACCTCCAACCCAGCTCAACGATGACGTAGGCAACTCTCGCGGTCTGTTCATCACCGGTCGCTGCGCGCTCTCCCTCGACTGGGGTGACATCGGCACGCTGGCGATCGACAAGACCCAGTCCAAGGTTGAGGACAAGGTCGGCGCTGTAATCCTGCCCGGCTCGAAGCAGGTCCTCGACCGCTCCACCGGACAGCTCGCCGACTGCAACGCGACCCTTTGCCCGTACGCGGTAAACGGTGTCAACCACGCTCCGTTCGCGGCCTTCGGCGGCTGGTCGGGCGCGATCAACAAGGCGTCGTCAGCCAAGGTCAAGGACGCCGCGTTCGCCTTCCTCGCGTACATGTCGGCGCCGGCGCAATCGGGCGTGGATGTAACGATCGGTAGGACGGGCTTCAACCCGTACCGGACATCGCAGTTCTCCAATCTCGACAACTGGACCAAGGCCGGAATGAGCACGCAGGCGGCGAACGACTACCTGGGCGCGATCAAGTCCAGCCTGCAGAACCCGAACATGGTCCTCGACCTTCGGATCCCGCAAAGCGCCTACTACCAACAGACGGCGTTGGACACCGCGCTGGCCCAATTCCTTGCGGGCGAGCTCAATGCCAGCCAGACGATGAACCAGATCACCAGTCAGTGGAACAAGAAGACGGACGACCTGGGTCGTCAGTCGCAACTGGACTCCTACAAAGCCAGCCTGAGCGTCACGAGGTAGCGACAGGAGCGGCGAGGCAGCGCGCCTCGCCGCTCTGTCCGTTCTGTTGCATTGCCAGGAACAGATGAAGGAGATTCCGTCCCTGTGAGCAGCCAGGCGTCGGCGCGCGTCCTGAGCAAGGCGACGTCGAGATGGCGTCCGATTGGGGCGCGGCTCGATCGCAGCGCGGGCTCGGTCTTCATCCTGCCGGCCGTGCTCGTCATCCTCGGGTTCTCGATCTTTCCGCTGCTCGCATCGCTCTATGTGTCGCTGTCACGGCTCAGTTTTTCGGAAGGGGGCGTCGATCTCAAGTTTGTCGGTCTCGACAACTACGCCAAGCTCATCGTGGGAGTCGACCAGACGCACTTCCTCGGCGTGGTCGGCCCGCTCACACCCGTCACCGTTGCGGTGCTCGCGGCAGCCTACGGCCTTCTCGCCTGGCTCTTGTACCGCTACATCACCGGACCCAATCGAACCGCAGGTGGCCTGGTGGGGCGGGTGGTCTCGGCCTTGATCGCGGGTGGGCTGCTGTGGCTCATCGCCAATACAATCCTGACCAGCGGCCGCCCGGGCACCCTGGTCGTCACCATCGTCTACGTCGGCGTGGACGTCGCCGTCCAGTACCTCCTCGGGCTCGGCCTGGCCCTGCTCGTGGTACAGCACCTTCCGGGACGGCGCTTTTTCCGGGTCGTGTTCTTGTTGCCGATGATGATCACGCCCGTTGGGGTCGCCTACCTGTTCCAGATGCTCACCGACACGAGCAAAGGACCGCTCTATCCGCTCTGGGCCCGTTTCGGTCTGACCGACGTGTCGTGGGTGACAAATCCGTGGGGCGCCCGGCTGGCGGTGATGATCGGCGACGTCTGGCAGTGGACGCCGTTCATCTTCATCATCCTGCTCGCCGCCATCGAGACGCTCCCTCACGAGCTCGTCGAGGCGGCGGTCGTGGACGGAGCAAGCCGCTGGAACGTCTTCTGGCGGATCACCTTCCCGCAGATCCTGCCGGCGACGACGACCGTCGTCCTGATCCGGCTCATCGAGGGCTTCAAGATCATCGACCTGCCGAACGTGCTCACGAACGGCGGGCCTGGAACGGCGACCGAATCGCTGACCCTGCACGCGTACACGATCTGGCGCGCGCTCGACATCGGAGGCTCGGCGGCGGTCGCCTACATGCTCCTGCTGCTCGTCACCTTCGTCGGCGTGACATATGTCAATCTCTTCCGCCGCCGAGTGGCGGCGCTGACCTAGATATGGCCCTCGCGAGCCGGCGGTCGCAGTCGGTGTCGATCAACACGCTGTCGTTCCCGACCATGGTCGTCTCGTACGTACTGCTCTTTGCGTGGGCGTTCGTTGTGCTGTTCCCGCTTTACTGGCTCGCGGTCACCTCCCTCAAGACGCCGCTCGATGTCAACGCCGGGCCCTTCTACATCCCCTTTCGCGACTTTCAGCCGAATCTCGACAACTGGCACTACATCTTCGTCGACCTCGCGGAAGATACCTTCCGCCCGTACCTCAACACCGTCGTGGTCGGGCTCACGAGCACGGCGATCACGGTGCTCCTCGGCTCGATGGCGGCCTATGGCTTGGTGCGCATGCGGTACCAGGTGCGCCTGGGCGCGATCGCGGCGTTTGCGGCTGGGGTCGCGGTCGCCGTCGTATTGATGATCTTTGGCACAACCTGGCTGCTCGCCGCCATCGCCGGCCTTGCGTTTTTCGTTCTGCTCCTGCAGACGGTGGCGCGGCGAGGGCAACGGGCAGTGGGCAACGACGACATTGCGTTCTGGATGATCTCGCAGCGCATGCTGCCGCCCGTCGCGGTGGTGATCCCGATCTATGTCTTCTTCCAGCAGCTCAACCTGCTCGATACGTGGGGCGCCCTGATCATCACCTACGTTGCGTCACACCTGCCGATCGTCGTCTGGCTCATGCGCGACTACCTCCGCAGCATCCCGCTCGAGCTCGAGGAGAGCGCCGCCATCGACGGGGCCTCTCCCTACCGTGTTTTCAGGTCGATCGTGCTGCCGCTCGCCGTTCCGGGCCTGGTCGCGACGTTCCTCTTCGTGCTCGTCTTTGCCTGGAACGAGTACCTGATCGCGCTTTTCCTGACCAGCGCGAACGCGCAGACCCTACCCCTCACCGTTGCCGCGCAGAACGCCACCCGCGGGCCGCAGTGGTGGTACATGTCGGTGCTCATCCTGATCATGATCACGCCGGTGATCGCGATGGCGATCGCGCTCGAGCGATTCATCGCCCGCGGTCTGCTGGTCGGCGCGGTCAAGGGCTGAGGCCGTGCATCGAATCCTCAGCGTCACCGCGCACGATGTTCGTTTTCCCACTTCGCGCAGCCTCGCCGGCTCGGACGCGATGCACACGACGCCCGACTATTCGGCGGCCTACGTCGTCCTGAAGACCGATGCGGGCGACCATCTCGAAGGACATGGCCTCACCTTCACGCTGGGCCGCGGCACGGAGGTCTGCGTCGCGGCGATCAACGCCCTTGCGCCGATCGTGATCGGACGCACGCTGGAGTCGATCACCGGGGATATGCGTGGCTTCTGGCGCGCCATCACCGGTGAGCAGCAGCTGCGATGGATCGGGCCCGAGAAAGGCGCCATCCACCTGGCCTCGGCCGCGCTCATCAACGCTGTCTGGGACCTCTACGCCAAGGTCGAAGGCAAGCCGCTGTGGAAACTGCTGGCCGACATGACCCCAGAGCAGCTCGTCTCGTGCATTGACTTCCGCTATATCAGCGACGCGCTGACGCCCGAGGAAGCGCTGGCTATCCTCGAACGGATGGCGCCGACGCGTGCCGCGCGCGAGGCGGAGATGCTGCGCGCCGGCTATCCCGCGTACACGACCTCGGCCGGCTGGCTCGGCTACTCCGACGAGAAGCTTCGCGCGTTGTGCCGCGAGGCGGTGGCGGCCGGTTGGTCGCACGTGAAGATGAAGGTGGGGCAGAGGATCGAGGACGACGTGCGGCGCGCTCGGATCGTCCGCGAGGAGATTGGGCCCGATCGCCACCTGATGATGGACGCCAACCAGGTCTGGGAGGTCGGCGACGCGATTGCCAACGTTAGGCAATTGGCGGAATTCGAGCCGTACTGGATCGAGGAGCCGACCAGCCCCGATGATGTGCTCGGCCACGCCACCATCGCAAGGGCCATCGCGCCGATCAAGGTAGCCACCGGCGAGCATTGCCAGAACCGCGTGATCTTCAAGCAGCTCTTCCAGGCTGAGGCGATCGGCTTCTGCCAGCTGGATGCCTGCCGCCTCGGTGGCTTGAACGAGGTGCTGGCCGTACTCCTCCTGGCGGCCAAGTTCGGCGTGCCGGTCTGTCCACACGCCGGCGGGGTCGGCCTGTGCGAGTACGTGCAGCACGTCTCGCTATTCGATTACATCGCGGTCAGCGGGTCGCTCGAGAACCGCGTGCTCGAGTACGTCGAGCACCTCCACGAGCACTTTCTCGACCCTGTTGTCATTCGCGACGGCTGTTACGTCGCGCCACAGCGCCCGGGTTGGAGCATCACCATGCATCCAGAGTCGGTTCGCGAGTTCGAGTTCCCGTTGGGGCCGGCCTGGAACACCCTTGACCAATGACGTCGTGCCGGCGATCGGGCTGCACCTGGCTCGGGTCGACGGCGCGATCCACCTGAAGCGGGACGGAAATTGGAGCGTTCTGCGGGAAGGCGTTTCGTTCGATTCGCTCCTCCGGATGTCTCTGGATGAGCTCCGCGGGATGGTGGAGGTTGAGCGCCCTGCGGTCACCATCCGCGACGGCGCCGTCTTCGGAGCCCCCATCCAGAGCCAGGAGGTGTGGGCCGCAGGCGTGACCTACCAGCGCAGCCTCGAGGCCCGCGCGGATGAGGCCATCAGCTCGGATCCTTATGACCGCGTCTACACCGCACCCCGGCCGGAGCTCTTCTTCAAGGCCACTCCCGGCCGGGTGAGGGGACCGGGTGAGACGCTTTTCATCCGCTCCGACTCGACCTGGGATGTCCCCGAGCCGGAGCTGGCTGTGGTCTGCAACAGCAGGCTCGAGGTGGTCGGCTACACGGTCGGCAATGACGTCAGCTCACGCAGCATCGAAGGTGAGAATCCGCTTTACCTTCCTCAGGCCAAGGTTTTCGATGGTTGCTGCGCCCTTGGACCGGCGGTTGCGCTGGCCTGGGACTTCTCGCCGTCAGATCGCTCGATCGAGCTTGAAATCAGCCGTGATGGTTCCATTGTCTTCCGGGCGGCAACGTCAACCTCGGCGATCCGGCGCTCCATCCCCGAGCTGATTGACTACCTGGGTCGCGACCAGCGCTTCGAATCGGGATGCGTCCTCCTCACCGGGACGGGGATCGTTCCGCCGTCCGACTTCACATTGGCGGAAGGCGATGTCGTCGCGATTCGAATCGACGGCCTGGGGCTGCTCGAGAATCGGATCCGGAGGCACGCGCGAACGAGACCGGCTTAGACGCGGCTTACTTCTTGTCGTCCGTCGGACCGGCGAGCTTCCATCCGCTCTGCCACGGCCAGTTGTGCTTGATCTGCAGGAGGACGTTCAGCAGTCCCATCCCTTCCAGTACGCGCGCCATTGCAAGAGGTCCGGCGTCCACTGGCCGGAAGCCGATCGACTCCGCGAACTGAAGCGCCTTCTGCTTCGAAACCTCGTCATCGCCCGCGATGAAGGCATCGAGCTTCGAGCCGTCGATGATCGGGTCGGCCATTTTCGAGGCAAACGCGTAGTTGAAGGCCTTCACCACATGCGCCTTCGGCGCCTGCTTCTGGATGCGCTCGGCCACCGAAGAGCCATCGAGCACCTGGCCTGGATCCTGCGGGTTGATGCGGTTGGTGACGTCGATGATCACCTTGCCATCGAGATCGGACACCAACGCGCCAACCACCTCGTCAACCTTGTTCGCCGGCACCGCCAGGACAACCAGCTCGGCGTCCTTGACAGCCTCCTGGTTAGAGTTGGCGGCGTGCCCTTTCGTCGCCCTCGCCGCGTCCGCCGCATGCTGCGGGTCGTGGGCGGAGATGGTGACGCTGTGACCCGCCTTGGT
>WNGD01002181.1_pt1 | contig 20556 bp, 20 predicted proteins | sample 5400671 | NCBI WGS metagenome assembly WNGD01 (sample SAMN13153369, study PRJNA577476) | soil metagenome | isolation source: 40 cm soil or saprolite under grassland replicate 2 | place: USA:California | collected 2016-06-15 | reverse complement strand
GATGCTCAACGGGTTCTTCGGGATCGTTGTGGAGGCGACGCGCCGGCACGGCGGCTTCGTCAACAAGTTCGAGGGCGACGCCGCGCTCTGTATCTTCGGCGTTCCTCTCGAGCTCGAGGACGCAGCCGGCGGGGCGCTTGCTGCCGGGCGCGAGATGCAGGCCCGAGTAGTGTGCGACCTGCCGGAGATCCGCGCCGCGATCGGGCTTTCGGCGGGGACCGTCGTTGCCACCGAAGTCTGCCGGCGCGATCTGGAGGGCATCGTCGCGAAGCTGGCGAGCGCCCCTTACGACCCCGACGCGCCGTCGACCTGGGTGAAGATCCGCAACCCCGGCTACACGCAGGCCGAGGGCCGCTGGGAGCTGTTCGCGGCACGGCGAGGGGAGCCGCAGCGGCGGGCTGGCGCGTAGCGCGCTACACGGCGCTCACCTCCTGCCCGGCGATCACCCCCCTTGACGATCGCCCCCCTTGACGCCGACTCGCGACCGCGCGAGGTTCCCGCGCGGACCCGAGACAGGAGGAAGCAGGAGGCACTGGCGCGGTGGTGCTCCCGTCTCGCACGGACCCAAGGAGGTGCCCGATGAAGCACGCAGCGCGAGATGGCCTTGTTCTTCTCGCCACCGTGGTCCTGACGCTCGCCGGTCTCCGGGAAGTGAAGGCCAGCCCATGCAAGGCGGACGGGCAGGTCTGTCGCAGGAGCGTGAGCTGCTGCGGCACGAACGGCCACGATGGGGTATGCGCCAAGGCGCCGGGAGCGAAGTTCGGCGTATGCACGACGGTCTGCACCCCCCGCGAGTGTACGCTAGCCGATTGCAGCGTCACACCCGACGGCTGCGGCGGCTTCCTCAATTGCCCCTGCAACCGGTGCTCCGCCAGATGCGCCAACGGGTCCTTCGCTACATTGAGCTGCTCTTCCCCGCTCCGATGCAGTGAGGACTGCCCCGATGAATGCGCCGAGTTCTGCGCAACAGTTGCTAGCGAGTGCGCGACCGCGTTCTGCGTCATGGGTTGCGACTAACGTCTGCCGCGGGCAGTGGGCCGTCCACGCGTGCCTCCCCGTCATCGGCGTGAAGCATGGCGCGCTCGCCCCGGCGCCCGCAGGCGCGTTCGTGCTCCTGAACGCGGTTCCCTTCACGGCCCACCTGCGCGATGAACACGCGGCCATCGCAGCGGCGGCACTGGACGATCTCGACGCTGATCATCTCGCGGAGGCAGTAAGGGGAGCACGGAGCCAAGGAGGACCCCCATGGCAGGAGTTGTGAGACTCCGCGTTCCCCGCTTACAGCGCGGTCTCTAGGGTTCCTTGTCGGCTCCCCGACGCTCATCGCCAAGATCGCCGAGGACACGTACATCTCCGCGGGCTACCTCGCACAGGCGACCGCCTTCGAGTACTGCCGCCACGGGCTCCTGCCGGGACAGATCGACCGGCTGAAGATGCTCTATGCGCCGCGGCTCGACACTTGTCTCGGCGCAATCGACCGCTTCATGCCGGAGACGGCGACGACGCGCCCCGACGGCGGGTTCTTCGTCTCGATCACGCTGCCGCCGGGCATTGACACGACCGCCGTCCGCGAAGCAGCCGCGAAGCGCGCCCTCAATCTCGCCGACGGACTCGCCTTCTTCCCCGAAGGTGGCGGCCAACGTTTCCTCCGCCTGCCGTTTTGCGCGCTCACGCCCGCTGAGATCGAGGAAGGAATCCGGCGGCTCGCCGGGTCGGTGGCGGATGTGCTGCGCGCCGCGTAAGTCACGCACGGCGGGAGCCCACGATCATGCTCGATGATGGGTGCATATTTCTCGGGCTTCCGGTGCCCGAGTTGTCAAGGCGACCTCACGCCTCTGCTCATGCACCGGGGCGGCCTCCGAATGAATCCCCGCATCCGCTTCTGCCCATACTGCGCGCGTCCTTTCGATGCCGAGGTTACGGGGTGAGCAACCGGGGACATGGGGTCACACCGCAGACCGGGCACATGGGTGATACTCGCTGAGGCCGAACGCCCGCTGAGGCGCGAGCGGCGGAAGTTCCCGCCGGACGCAGTCGGGGCACAGTTCGGGCACAGTCGGGGGTCTCGAAAATACCCGGACGGCGGAGAAGTGCCCGTCCTTCTTAGCGCGCCCGGCCCGACTCGAACGGGCGACCCTCAGGTTCGAAGCCTGACGCTCTATCCAGCTGAGCTACGGGCGCAGAGTGCGGAACGGCGCGATATCAAAGGGGTCCGGGGGGCGCAAGCGGCGGCTCCGAAGTATCGACTGTGCCCGAACTGTGCCCCAGCCCAGCCAGGAGTCTCTTCCGGCCTTCGTCGGCCCGATCCGGCCCCAGGGTAGCCGGCGCCGGCCCCGAGACCCTCCGGAGGGCACAGAGGGAAGGCGCGAGTCGTACTCCGCGCACCCGCTCACGAGCAGGAGTACGGCGCCGGCCGCCAGGGCTGCGCGCGTCACCGCCGGTGCCGCGTCTCCGAAGACGACCTCATCCTGGGCTGCCACCACAACCCATCGGCGCCTGGAGGTGGCGCCCGACGAGCCCGTGCACCACAGCATCCGAGGCCGATTCCCGTCCCGCGCGGCCATACCACCGCGACGCGCACGCCTCTGGCAGATTGCTACACGGTTTCTACGTGGCCCTCTTCGCCAAGGAGCAGCTCTCGAGACTCGATTCGGACGGTACCGAAGTCCTCAGGTTCCCGAGCCCCGAGCTGAACGCCGCGCGCGAGATCCCGATCGAAGGCCCCTTCGGGCTAGCCTTCGACGGGCGCGGGTCCCTGCTCGTGGCCAACACGGGCGACCCGACCTTCGGGAAGGGACCCGGCGGGACCGATCCCCGGCGGTCTGTCGACTTCCAACACGTGGGTGGTCTTCGACGTCTTCGTCAACGACACCGCCGGCCCACTCGTGCGGCCGGTCATCCCGTGAACCGGTGCACCCCTCCGGTCATCGTGGAGTGCCGCGGGTGTCTCGCAGACAACGCATCCCATCCTTCGCGGATACGGCGGCGACCGCCACTTGAGCGCCGGCTGTCTCCCTCGCCGTCGGAGCAGCCACGGAGCGGCAGGCTACGGCAGTGCCCTGCGCATTCACACCCCATGCACACCCGGCCCGCAAACCGTTGAGCCACAGGGCTTTGTGGCCCAGCGTCGGCCCGTGGACGGCGGGGTTCGGCCGCCCCGCTACCCCGGCGGCGGCCGCCTGCGGGTGGCCGGCTCAGCCATCGGCACCAGCCTGACCAGCTTTCACTGGAGAGGCCCCACCTAGCAAGGCGGGGCCTCTCCTGCGTCACTTCCGCCAAGAGAGCCCGTCCTCCAGACCCGGTCAGAGGTCCGGGAACAGGATGGGCGGGAGGAGGCTCGGATCCGTTGTCGCGGTGGGCCCCGCGGGGTCGTTGTTCCCGTTGCCGTTGTCGGAAGCGCTGGAGAACGTCTTCCCATCGACGTTGATGTCGTCGATGAGGTGGTAGATGCCGTACGCGTCGGCGACCAGGAAGACCGCCAACGTCGTGTCGCCGGCGAAGCACAACTGCACTGTGGACCACGTCACGTTGTACAAGAACCCGCACGGCGTCGCCCGCCCATAACGTCCCAGGCGGCATTTGGGTAGTTGGTCTGGTCCGAGACTTCCTCCCAACCGTTCAAGCGGGTGTTCTCCCGCAGGTCGGCGTACCCATCGAATTGGCCGGCCGCGTCCTGGAACTCGACGATGAGCCGCGGGGACCCAAACGTGTACGGCTCGCCAAAGTATGGGGTCTCGGGCGTCTTGTTCCAGAAAGACGAATCCGGGAAGTCGGCGGCTGGTATGCCGGTCACGTGGTGGACCAGGATTCCGGCGTACCACTTCGCGAAGAACGGGGCGCCGTTAGTGGTCAGGAGACGGATGGCCTGGTTGTCAGTGTCGCCGGGCGGCTGATCGCTGGTGGCCAGCCAGTCGGCGTGGGCTCCGTTACCGCCCGAAAAGAAGCTCAGCGTTGGCCCGGCGTTGCCGCTGCCTGCCAGCGCAGTCGTCGATGCCGCTCCGGAGACAAGGGCGCCGGCCGCGGCTGCGAGCAGCGCAACGAACGGTCTTTTCCTCAGTAGGTTCCGCATTGTGGCCCACCTCCTTGTGTGCCTTCGGCGAGTCCTTTGCATGTCTGGGCCCTCGCATCGCGGGGGGGCCCTCTCGTCATGTTCAACCCTCACACTTTCTTTCGTTTAAAATAGGCCTCCTGATAGCCCACCGGGACTGGCCAAACGATCCCGCTCTGAGCGGAGAATGAGCACGGAAAAAGAGGTCTGAGTCTTCAACAATTCGGTGAGCGAGTCCGAGACACTAACAGATGGGACCCTTCCCGACCTTAGCGAGGGATGCATGCGGGCACGCGGCGTGGAGGAGACCGACGGCGGAATGTGGGGGCGGTCACGAGATCCCCGACCCCCTCACGAACCTTCCCCGGCCTTCTCACGAGAATTTACCCGGCCTTCTACCAAGGAACGCCGCCGCAGCCCTTCTCGCCCGGGCGAATTGCAAATCAGCCTTTGAGATGCGTCTGGAACCTGCCGTCCCGACGCCCGACAACTCGTACGTGACAGGGGCGTCCCGACGTGATCGCGCGGCTGTCGGCCTCCGTGATGCGCGCCGCGAGCTCGGCCCGGAAGAGATCGTGATCGGTCTTGCCGATCACCTCCCGCTTCTCCCGGCCCAGGAGGGAGGCTCCCGCGGCGTTGATCATGAGGTAGCGCCCATCGACGTCCTTCACGAAGATCGTGTCTGTCGTTCCCTCGATGATCGCCTCCAGCAGGTGGTGGCTACGGACCAGCTCATCCTCGGCCTGGCGACGCTCGGTGACGTCACGCGCATTCACGACGATGCCCGCGACGACCACGTCGTCGGCGCAGCTCCTTGCGACCCATTCGAGGACCCGCCAGGAGCCTATCCTTGTGGCGCACCCGCGCTTCTCGCAGCGACAGGCTGGCGCCCGGCGTCGCGGTCAGACTCCCGAAGCGCGCGTTCGATCTCCGCGACGTCGTCCGGATGAATCAGGTCGACGACGCGGGTGCTGGCGAGCTCCTCGGGCTGCCAGCCGATCACGCGCTGCAAAGACGGGCTCGTGTAGCCGATCACCCCCCGGCAAGTTGATTTTCGCATCCTCCTTTCGGCATAATTTCGCGCCTTCTCTTTACCTCGAAGCAACGAACATCCACGACCACTTCGCGGCGTTCGCACCTTCTGTCTTGCTAATTAGAGCCCGCGCTTGCGTCGGGCTTCCCGACCGCAAGCCAGCCCACCGCTCACGGGGTGCGGATCCGTCCCGTAACCGGGGGCGGCGCCTCGACCGTGCGGGACAGATTGCGCGCGAGTGCCACGAACCGGGTCAGCCGAATGCCAGCCCCACGTCCACATCTTCCCTCGCGCGTCCCCGCGGAGCGCACGGGGGCTGCGGGTGGATCGCTGGCTACACGTGGTCGCCGCCGACCGACTGTCCCGGAGCACGGTGCGAGGAGGCCCGAGGAGCTTGCGAGATGCGGCAACAGCCGAAGACTCTGAGATTCGCGTCGCTGCTCACGCTCCTCGCGACGCTCCAGGTCGCGACCTCCGCGCACGCTTCGGCCATCGTGCGGCAGTGTCGGCGGGCGTGCCACGACGAGATCGCCGCGTGCGTGGCCGCCGCGGGCCATCTCCGGGCATGCCGGAAGAGCGTGCTCGGGCGCTGCAAGCGAGAGGGTGTCGCGGTCTGCCCATGCCCGGCGGCGTCGGCGACGACCACCACGCTACCGACCACCGCTTCGAGCAGCACGACGATGAGCACGCTTCCGTCGACCAACACTCGGATCACGGGCTTCCACTATGCTCCCAACAATAACTTCGATTCGAGCGGCAACTACGCGCCCGGCGCGGTGGGGTTCAATCTGGCAGACGTGAGCAGTGTCGGTGATATCGCGTCTCTGCCAAGCGGCGTCAAGGCCCTCGTATGGCTAGGCCTGTGTGACGGCGTCGATGCGGCCTTCGTCGACGCGGTACGGCCTTTCGCAGGCGATCCCAGGGTGTTCGGCTTCTATCTCATGGATGAGCCGGATCCCACGGGGCAGTGGGCCCCTCTGTGCACAGCGGCCAACCTCATGGCCGAGGCAGACTGGATACACGCCAATGTGCCGGGCGCCCGGACGTTCATCGTCATGATGAATTTCGATACGTCCACGGCGCCGACATATGCCGACACCTATCGTCCGGACAATTCCCATGTTGATCTGTACGGAATCGACCCTTATCCCTGCCGAACCGAAACCAACGGCTGCGATTACAGCATGATCACCAAAGCCGTTGCCGCCGCAGAGTCCTCAGGTATTCCGGTCGGTAAGATCGTACCCGTCTATCAAGCGTTCGGGGCTGGCAATTGGGACGACGACGGCGGCGGCCAATACACTCTGCCGACATCGAGCCAGGAACGACAAATTTTATCGACCTGGGCGCCACTCGTTCCGAATCCTGTGTTTGACTATGCCTACTCCTGGGGCACGCAGAATGCAGACCAGGCGCTAGAAGGCTCAACGGATCTACAGGCGGTCTTCTTCGCCCACAACGTCGCGCTGCCAGTGCCGCCGACCCGATCACGACGCTGCCGCCGACCCCGTCACGCTGCCGTTGGCCACCATCACAGCTTCCCGTAGGGTTTTCGACACCGGTCGCCCGCCGTGACGGCTCCGGCCCGCGCACTCAGTTCGCGACTCCGGGCCCAAGGTCGATCTTGGCGCCGTCCAGGTTGAAGCTCACGATCACTCGGGGGACGCGCAGCCCCGGCTCCGAATCCTGGAGATTCAACGCTTCGGCAAGCCGCTCTTCACCGGCCTGCGTGAGCTCTGCCACGCGGTCGAGCAGCGCCAGCTCGGAGGCGTCGCTCTCCTCCCGTTTGGCCATCAGGCCCCAGCCATCCCAAGGCAGCAGCTCGCGCTTGGCGCGCGCGGCGAGGTCGCGGACCAGGTTGCCACGGACGAACCAGAGGCCCCGAAGATCCAGGATGCCGAAGCGCTCGGGATCCTCGCGTCCGCTCCGGCAGCGCTGCCACGCATCCCCTGCCACCAGGAACTGCGTGCGTGGCACATCGAGTGGATCGAACGCGATCCGCAAGGCCTCGCGCTGGCGCGCGTCCAGCTGGGCGTCGACCATACGCCACGACCCGCGCGCCTCGTCCCAGACGTCGCAAACCCAGTGGTCCTCGAAACGCGGTGGGGCGAAGTACGCGCCGAAGCCGCACCGTGCACGGGTCGGCACGCCTCGAGCGCGCAGAAACGCGCAGAGCAGCACCGTGAAGTGGCGGCAGTTCCCCACGAAGCGTCGCTCTGGCGGGCGTGGCTCATCGAGCGGCCGCGAATCGAGCGCGAGCATGCGGGTCAGCATCTCTGCCGCCGCGCGGATCTCCAGCTCGTCCTGACGAAGCTCGGTTCGCTCGAGGCCGTAGAGGTGAGCCAGGAACGGATGAACCACCAGCCCCTGCACGACGTGACAGAGATCGGCCAGCGCATCGGGCAGCTCGCGCAGGCGCGAGGCGTGCGCGCCGAGATCGGTGAGCGGGCCGGGCGTCGCGAAGTACGCGAGCGCCGCGGAGTTCGGGGTGGGGGTGGTCACTGCCCTCTGCCGGCTTCGGGCCGGTCCTCGCACGCATCGCGCGAGGAGTCCGAGCCCGCGGGCCGGTACCGCCCGGTGGGGTCGACCAGGCCGTCGTCGTCATACCGGTCGTGGTGCCGCACCCAGTCGGTCAGGTTGTGGTTGGGACCGGTCTCGTTGCGGCCCTTCGGCGTGAGGTCGAGCAAGTTGTACGTGCCGAGCAAGATGTCGCCCCCGCGCGCGTAGCAGGAATAGGTATGGAAGATGTCGCCGGCCTCGTCCGTGTAGAACACGCTGGTGCCGGGGAGCTCGTCGCTCTGGAAGTCGCGTATTTCGTAGTTGTAGCACACCCTGCCCTTCGCGATATCGTCCTTCGGGAACGACACGTGATAATCGTAGTTGAAGTCGCTGCCGTACGACGACACCCACTTGAAGCGCCAGCCCATGCGCTTCTTGAAGGCTTCGATCTCAGGCAGGGGCGCGCGCGAAACCACCACCAGCGTCACGTCGTGATGCTCGAGGTGCACGAGGACGCCGCCGATATGGTCGGCCCCGAACGAGCAGCCCACGCAACCTTCCTTCCACCCGGGACCGAGCATGAAATGATCGACGATCAATTGGCTGCGTCCGTCGAAGAGATCGGCGAGCGTCTCCTTGCCGTTCGGCCCGTCGAAGACATACCGCTTCTCCACCCTGACCCAGGGCAGCCCGCGGCGTTGCCGGCTCAGCTCATCGCGCAGACGGGTGAATTCCTTCTCCTTGCTCAAGTGTTGCTTGCGCGCAACGAGCCACTCCTCTCGAGTCACGATCGGGTTGTGCGTCATCTTGCTCTCCTCCGGTTTGGGTTGTCGGGTCGATGATCTCCGCGCCGGTCTTGGCACGAAGGTTCTTCGCGACCAGCGCGCCCAGTCCGCCCACCGAGGTCGCGCCAGCGACGATCAGGGCCGCGGTTGCGATGCACGCTGGACACATGGGTTCCGGCTCAGGCCCTCGCCAGGTATTCGGCGAGGCGGTCCAGGCCGCCGGTCCAGCCGCTCTGATGCGCATCGCGCGCGGTGACCGACTCGAACACGGCCTGGTGCAGGGTGAGCTTCGTCTTCGCGCCGTGCTCGGCGAAGCTCACCGTCAGCAGCGTTTCGTGGCCGGGCTTGCCCTCCGTGTCCTCCCAGGCCCAGGTGAACACGAGCCGCTCGGGCTCCACGATTTCGCGATAGACACCCCGCAACCAGTGGTCGGTGCCCTTCGGCGAGCGCATGCAGAAGCGAAAGGCGCCGCCTGGGCGGCCGTCCATCATGCAGGACGGCGTCGTGAAGCCCTGCGGGCCCCACCAGCGGACCAGCCGGTCGGGCTCCGTCCAGGCCTTGAAGACGAGAGGGCGCGGGGCATCGAAGACGCGCGTGATGACGAGCTCGCGCTCCGCCGGCGTGGTGGTGGCGCTACCTCCTGCGGCCATGTCTCCTCCTTTTCGTTTGCAGCTTGCGCAGATAGTCCTCCAAGCGATCGAGGCTCTGGTCCCAGAAACGGCGATAGTGCTCCAGCCAGTCGGCGGCCTGCTTGAGCGGACCCGCCTCGAGCCGGCAGGGCCGCCACTGCGCCTCGCGGCCGCGCGCGATCAGACCGGCGCGCTCCAGCACCTTGAGGTGCTTGGAGATGGCGGGAAGGCTCATCGCGAAGGGCTCGGCCAGCTCCGTGACCGACGCCTCGCCCGAGGCGAGACGAGCCAGGATCGCACGCCGTGTGGGATCGGCGAGGGCCGCGAAGGTGGTGTCGAGGTGATCGGGCGACATGTGGCGATGAACGGAACGGTTAAATAACCAAATGGTTAACTACACCGCGACCGCTGCCCTGTCAAGCCCTCCCATGCGGAGGACGGTGCGCTCTAGCGGCTGCCCATGCCTCGCTCCTGGCGCACGCTCTCGTGGGCGCCGTACGCCCATCGGTTCACGCGCACCGCCGCGCAGACCCTCGAGCTGGAGTTCTTCTATGGCCAGCTCCAGGCGCCCAGCCTGGCCGTAGGCGACGTGGTCGAGCTCGACGGCATGCGCGCGAAGGTGCTGGCGCTGGGATCCACATGACACGCAATGGAATCGCAGGTGTCGGGCGCCCGATCCCAGGTCGACCGCGCGCCTTATCCCATTTTGAATCGGACGCGCTACCTTCCTGGCGGCGCCTCCATTCCAGAGAATGCGGCATTTTCAGGTGTATGCTTGGAGGCTATTTGTCCATCAAACACTCCCGGCGCCACCTGACGCAGGTGCGCACGACGCTGCGGTCGTCCAGCCTCCTCCGCAGGGCTTGGGCCGGGAACGGACATCAAAGGAGGGGCAAGTCATGGGCGTTCGTCGTTCGAGTATCGTGTTCGCCACAGCCTTCAGCGCCGCCGCGCTGTGGGCGGCCGGTCCTGGCGCCTCGCTCGCGAGGGCCCAACCCGCGGGCGGCGTCTGTCAGCTGCAAGGAGTGGCGAACCTCTCGCCGCCGCTCACCGGCACCGCGCAGAGCTTCGCCTACGACTTCACCGGCACGCTGGGCACCGGCGCGATGGGCAGCTGCCAGTCGAACGTCGCCGGGGCGCCGACGACGGGCACCGTCTCGGCGGGCATACAACTGCAGGAGACGGTCACCCTCACCAACACCAGGCCCGGAGTGTGCACGAGCGGGTTCTGCGACGACCGCATCACGGCCTGCACGAGCAGCTCGCAGTGCCCCCCGGTTGTGACCGCGATCCAGGGGCCGGTGCTCTACCAGGAGCCCATCCCGCAGGGCAGCGGGAGCTGCGGCAGCAGCACGACGGCGGGGACGGCGCTCGTCGCCTGGAACGACGGCAAGAACACCGTCATCGACTACGCCACGACGGGGGCGTTGGCGGCGGTGCAGCTCCAGGGCACGGTCATCGCCAGCATGACCCTCACACTCGTCGCGAGCAGCGTGCCGGCCGGATATACCGCTCCCCCGACCTACGTCATCAACACCGACGAGTCCGCGTTCCCGGTCGGCGAGCAGTCGCTCGCCCTGCTCACGTTCAGCCCGACCACCCCGGACCAGAACTGCGAGACCGTGGGCGTGAGCGCGGCGAACATCAACGGTGTAGTCGGCGTCGGCAGGGCCCCGTAGCCCTCGGTGACACGAGGTGCGGACGACCTGCTCGATGTGCAGATGCGGGAGACCGTCCCGAGCCGCCCAGTCCGCCTCGCCGTCACCGTCGGTCCGTAGGCCGTAGCGCATCTCAGCCGAACGACGAGGGGAGGTCCTGCAAGGGGCCTCCCTTCGTTTCTCGCGGCGGAGCGTCTGCGCCGCGGCGAGCCCGTCTTGGAGGCGCGGGTCCCCCTCAGCGTACGTAGCCCAGGCTCTCGAGGGCGTGGCGCTCGTCCGCCGAAGGGGCGCGGGCGATGGCCCACCCCCGCTGATGCCACGCGGCGTACGCCTGCACGAGCGGCGCGCCCTCGGCCAGCGGCCGGGGGTTGTTCTCCTCGGGATCGTCCGCCAGCCGGTACGTCCTGCCGCGGCCCCGCTCGTCGAAGACGGCCTTCACCCCGTCGCGCTCGACGGCCACCCAGTTGCCGGCCCAGGGCCCGGGGTCGAAGCCCACGTCCATGGAGCACAGCTCGGGAAGTACCAGCGCGGCTCGGGGTGCTCGCTGATGAGGAGCGACGGCGCCTCGCCCCACGGTGGCAGCGCGGGCGCGATCGTGGGAAGCCGCGGGAGGCCGAGGAGCGCGCGCACGGTCCAGACCGACCCCGAAGGCTGGCGTCGCTGCGCGTTCGGGCGAGGCTGCAACCAACGGCGTATCGCTTCTTCAACTTTGGAGTGGTACGCAGCTTGCACTATCGAATTTCCGCCTCATGTCTCGCCAACCGCTCCACCAGGCCATTCTCGAGCGCGGCGTCGCGACGCTGGAGGCCTACCTCGGGCTCGCCACGACCCTCATCGTGGATCTCCAGCGGGGGCTGGTGACTCCCGAGCGGGCGTCGACGCTCATGCTCGACGCGATGCCCGAGAACGTGGCGCTCCCCGCCGCCATCGTCGAGGAGATGTGCGATGTGCTGCTCGAGGCCATCGCCCGCGGAGGGGAAGCGCCGGACGCCGCAAGCGCCCGGCTCCTCTCGGCCCTGTTCCGGCAGCTGACGCCTCGCCACGCACTGGTCGAGCGGGCCCGGGCGCTCGGCGTCCTGGTAGACGACGCCTGAGCGAGAGCGAGCGGTCCTCCGTCCTGACCTTGGCCTGACCAGGGGACGTGTCCTCGGGGCCTACCCGTCCGTCATCTCGACGGGATGACGCTTTCGATCGACGCGCTCGACGCGCAGTCGGCGGCCGCTACCAGGCGACCTCCGGCATGCGCGGCGAGGTGTCGATCGTCGAGGCGGGCGAGTATCGGGAGGTGGCACCGGACGAGCGGCTCGTGTTCGACGTGAGCCTCGCCCGCGGCGGCACCGTCTTCTCGCGCACGCGATGCACGGTCGAGTTCCTCGACCGCGGCGGGCGCACGCAGCTCGTCCTCACCGACGACGGCGACGCCGCCGGCGAGCACGCCAGCGGGTGGGGCATGGCGTTGAACCATCTGCCACGAGTGCTCGCCTAGCCGGCGGATCCCGACGGTCGCTCCTCCAATCGCTCATGGCATGCCGGAGGAGGCTCGCGGCCGTCGACGACACAGCGGATGATGACGAGCTCCTGCCGGGCGACACGGCGCCTAGCTCGACGATCGAGATAGACGGCAACCTCGCCGGGGCGCGAGGGGCGGCCAGGATACCGCCGCGGGACCCAGTCATCAGGCAGGCCGCTGATCGCCTCTGCCGCTCGTTCCGCGTGCTCCCAGGTCTCGAAGGTCCCGGTGAAAAGCTCTTGGCCGTCAACGTTCAGCACGACGTGGTAGTGCATCGCGGTCCTCAACGGGCCAGCTCCACGCTGGCCGCGCGCCATTTACTCCGCCGGGGCAGCAGCAATTCGAATGCCGACGACCTCCGTCGGCGATGTCAGCTCGTTCCGTCCGTCGTCCCGCAGAGAGGTGAAGCAGAGCCGTGCAAGCCTGCGGACCGCGCGTGGATGCAAGCGCTCGCGCCTGCTCCGCCTCAAAGCAGCCACCCAAGCATGCGCCGTGAACCCAGCGCCGCTTCTCGCGCCCGCCATGCGCAGGGCTCGGGCTCCACGTCGTCGACGCGGCGAGAGTCGGGAGCAGACTGTTGCAGAACTGCGTCGAGCGTGCAGTCGTATGAGGTGCTCGGTGCGCGCCGCTTCCTGCCGACCTGGCCTTTCCGGCTCACTCCCTGGCACAGGTCTTGCCCCTCGGCGTCGGTAGAGGACCAGCCGGCATGAAGGGACCGAGAGACGACCGAAGAGTCGAAGCCGCGCCGAGGGAGAGCCATACCCTCATCGCCGGCAGGTACGAGGTACTGGAGGAGCTCGGCGACGGCCCGGCGGGGACGACTTACAAGGTCCGGCACGCGCTCCTCGGCAACCTCCTCTCCGTTACCGTCCTGCCCGCGGCGCTGACCGACGATCCCCCGCAGCTCGCGCTCGTCCAGGATGCCGTCCGGCGGGCGTTCGGGCTCCGGCACGACCACATCGTGCCGGTGCTGGACTTCGGAGAGGAGGCGAAGCGGCATCACCTGGTCGAGGCCTTCGACGACGCCGAGCCGCTCGACCGGGTGCTGCGCGAAGGCAGACCCCTTGCTCCCGCCGACGCGCTTCAGGTCGCGCGCCAGCTCGCCGACGCGCTCGCGTACGCCCACGAGCGCGGCGTCGTGCACGGCGCTCTCGCACCCGGGACGGTGCGCATCCGCCGCGAGGCTCCCCCGCGCGCGATGCTCTCGGGGTTTGCGACTGCGGCGCTGGCGGCACGCGTCCCGTACTCGGCGCCCGAGCGGCTGACCGGCGGCGGCGTCGATCCACGCGGCGACATCTTCGCGCTCGGGCTCCTCGTCTTCGAGATGCTCGAGAGGAAACGCTTCTTCGGCGGCAGCGACGACGAGGTCCGGGATATCCTGCTCCACGGCAAGGCACCGCTCCTGCCGCAGTTCTCCTGTATCGTGCCGTCCGGGGTGTCGGGCCTCGTCGGGCGGGCGCTCCGCCGCTCCCCCGCCCATCGCCAGCAGAGCATGGCTCAGGTGCGGAGCGAGATCGACGCCTGCCTGCGACGCCTCGGTGAGAGAGGCGCCGAGGCGAAAGCTCCGGTCTCGGGTCGCACCCCGGTTCGGAGGCTTCCGGGCATCGTGGTCGACGAGGCGCTGGCGGAACCGGCGAACGAGGTCCCGGCGGCTCCGGCCTCCGACCGCTCGGCGACGCGCTCGCGCCGGCGTGTCGCCGTCAGGGTGGAGCCTGCCTCGCGTGAGCCGGGCGTCCCGGGCCGGGTCCTGGTGAGAGCGACCGGCCGCGCGACGGCGTCGCGTCGTCGGGTCCCGATCGCGGGCGCGATTCTGTTCGGTGCCGTCGGGTTCGCAGCGAGCTGGCCCGTCCTCCGCGCCCCTACGGTGGTGTCCGCGGCGCCGGATGCCGCCAGCCGACCGGTCGACCAGGCGGCAGCCTCGGCGCCGCGCCCCGCGACCGAGATCCTCGAGCCGGTGCCCGAGGCAGCCTCCCCGGGTCCCGTCGCTCTCGTCGCAGACGAGACGGTGCCGGCCGCGCCCGCCGCCGTCCCGGACCCGGTTACTCCCGCAGAGGAGGCCCGCCAGCCGGATGCCGTCGCGCGCGAGACGCCGGCCGTCGCGAAGGCCGAGCGGGTGCCTCACGGGGCGCCACGGATCGTGAGCCGTTGGCCGCGCGCGCGCAACGCGATCCGGGTCACGGAGGGCGCGGCCCTCGATTTCGGCGTGCGCGCCGCGGGCGAGGACCCCGACGCCGGGCTCGCCTACGCCTGGTTCGTGGATGGACGAAGAGTCGGTCGGCGCGGGCGCTGGCGCTTCGTCGCGCCGCCTGCCGCGACGGCGACCACGCACACGGTGGAGGTCCAGGTGTCCGACGGGGCCGGCCTGAAGGCGCCTCGCGTATCGTGGACGGTCGGCGTCACGCCGCGCATGCGGGAGGTCGATGTGCGCGATTGGCTCGATCGCCTCGCGTCGGCGTGGGAACGCAGGGACCTCTCGACGCTCCGCCTCTACGGGATCGTCGCCGACGAGAAGGAGGCCGAGGCCATCCGCAAGCGGCTGCCCCGGGGGAAGGACCACCATGTCGCGATCGGAGTCGAGACCATCCGGACCAGGGCGCAGTACGCGGCCGTCGCCTTCGAGCGGGCGGAGTTCGACGCGCGGGGGAAGCTCGTCTCCTCCGCGCGCGAATCGTACGAGCTCGAGAAGCAGGCGAGCGGCTTCGTCGCCCTGCGCGCGCGCTAGCTAGCCGAGCGGGCGCACGAGCCCGCAGTCTCGGCTCCGCTACACGTCCAGCTCTCTCGTCCGAAGGAGCCGCCCTCGCCCTTGCGCCTCGTCTCCTCGACCGCGCCGACGGTCAGTGCGGGAGCGACGAGCGTCCCGCGTGTCACGACCCCGCGCGACGATCCCCTTCTCCGAGGCGCGCTTTCGGGTCCAAGGTTCCCGTCTCACGACCCCCGGTGCTATAACCCCTCTCTCGTATGCGGGCCTCCGTTGACGCGGCGGGAGCTCAGGCGCCGGGGCCCGTCGGGGCGCTGGACGATAGCCGGTTCTCCGTCTTCGTTCCGTCCTCCAACGCGTCGAGACACCTGCCGGCGACGCGCGGGTGCCGTGACAGGAGCTTCCCGCAGAGCTGACCAGGAACCTTGCCATGGAGGTCCCCTACTTCGACCTGAAGCTGCAATACGACGGCCTCCGAGGCGAGCTCCTCGCCGCGCTGGACCGCGTCTGCCGAACGGCGTCGTTCGTGCTCGGCGAGGAGGTCGCACGCTTCGAGGAGGAGTTCGCGGCCTACTGCGGCGTCAGGCACTGCGTGGGCCTGAACAGCGGCACCAGCGCCCTGCATCTGGCCCTGCTCGCGGTGGGGGTGCGGCCGGGCGACGAAGTCATCACCACGCCCAACACCTTCATCGCCACCGCCGAAACCATCTCGTACGTCGGCGCGCGGCCGGTGTTCGTGGACATCCATCCCGCCACCGCCAACCTCGACCCCGCGCGCATCGAGGCGGCGATCACCCCGCGCACGCGGGCGATCGTGCCGGTGCATCTCTACGGCCGGCCCGCCGACCTCGATCCCATCCTGGCGATCGCCGCGCGTCACGGCATCCCCGTCGTCGAGGACGCCTGCCAGGCCCACGGCGCGCGCTACCGCGGCCGGCGCGTGGGCACCTTCGGCCAGGCGGCCGCGTTCAGCTTCTACCCCCCCAAGAACCTCGGCGCCTACGGCGAGGGCGGCGCGCTCACCACGGACAGCGACGGCGTGGCTCTGCTGGCGCGGTCGCTGCGCCATCACGGCGAGACACGGCGCTACTTCCACGACCAGGTCGGCTACAACTACCGCATGGAGGGGTTCCAGGGCGCGGTCCTGCGCATCAAGCTGAAGCACCTCGATCGGTGGACCGGACGGCGGCAGGAGATCGCGCGTCTGTACCGCACACGGCTCGCCGGTGCGCGCGTCGACCTGCCCGAGGACGACCCGACGGCCGAGAGCGTCTACCACCTCTTCGTGGTCTACGTCGACGCGCGCGATCGGGTGCGCGAGGCGCTGGCGGCCCGCGGCGTGGGCACGGCCATTCACTATCCGCGTCCCGTCCACCTGCAAGGCGCCTACGCCGGGCTCGGTCACGGGCCCGGCAGCTTCCCGCACGCCGAGCGCGCCTGCGAGCGAGTGCTCAGCATGCCGCTGTTCCCGGAGATGACGATCGAGCAGGCCGATTACGCCGCACGGACGCTCGCCGAGATCGCAGGGGCGCGCTGAGCTCAGACCTCGGGCGAGAGCTGCCCGAGCCGGTGCTGCCGCAAATTGGGAGCTGCCTGCGACCGAGCTCCCGCCGTTCCGTACGAAGCAGCGCTCTGCCCGAGACTATGCGCCCGTGATCTCGAGGCGTGAGGCGCAGCTCGAGAGAGAGGGGAGGGCGGGCCGGGGCGGCGATTGCTAACGTGCAATCTGGCAGCGTAGCTCCGCTCCTCGCCGTCGCCGTCGCCCTCACCCGCCCGCGGCGGCACGGCAGGTATCGCGGAGGATCGAAATCACGATGAAACATTCGCCATTGGCCCTGTCCACTGCCGGCCTGGCCATGTTTGCCACCCTCGGAGCTCTACTTCCATGCACGGCCGTCGCCCGCTCGACCGCCCCGACCTGGGTCCAGGGAGCGGCATTCTCGACCGGGTCTCGGGTCCCGACGGTCACCGTCACGCTCAGCCGCCCGGTTGCCCAGGGGGATCTGCTGGTCGGCTGGTTTTCCCAGTACGATGCCCCCGAGCAGGTTCGCGTATCGGACAACGTGAACGGCACCTGGACGCGGGCGCCCGCATCGCTGACCTTCCTGGACGACACGGGCGACATCGCCCTCTACTACCGCGAGAACAGCCAGGCGGCGCCCGGCGGGATGACGATCACCGTGTCCGTCTCCTCGGGCACGTACCTGCAGGGAACGGTCGCCGACTATTCGGGCGCCGCCCTCGCCGGCTCGCTGGACGAGATCGCCTCGGCGCGCGATGTGGGAACGGCCGTCGACACCGGTCCGACCGCGGAGGTGGGTGCGGGCGAGCTGGTGTTCGCAGCCCTGGTGACCGGCGGCTCTCCCGGCTCGGTGACGCCCGGAAGCAGCCAGGGCGTACCGTACACGCTTCGCGCCGAGACAGCGAGCGGATCTTCCTACGCAGAGGACATCACCTCGAGCGCCGCGGGCGGCCAGCACGGGACGGCAACCCTGGCCTCCGCCACCGACTGGTTCGCGGTGTGCGCCGTCTTTCATGCCGGTCCCGCCACCCCGACCGACTCACCCTCCACCCCCACCGGCCTCGAGGCCACCAGCGTGGCCTCCACGCGTGTCGCCCTCTCGTGGTCGCCCTCCACCGGCAACGTCGCCGGCTATACCGTGTACCGCGACGGTTCGGTCATCGGGACGACACGGCCCGACACCACGATCTTCATGGACGAGAATGTCGCGCCGGTGACGACCTACACGTACTCGGTCGACGCCTTCGGCGGCGTGAACGATCTTTCGGCGCCGTCGGCCCCCCTCACGATCACCACGGCGTCCGAGTCGCCCGAATTCATCCAGGGGGCGGCAGCCTCGACCGGCACGCGCCTCCCGTCGTACACCCTTCGCCTGTCCGAGTCGGTTTTGGCGGGCGACCTCCTGGTCGGGTGGTTCGGCCAGTTTGGCGCTCCGGGCGAGGTGCAGGTCTCGGACGACGTCAATGGTCCCTGGACGCGCTCGGTCTCGACGACGTGGAGCGGAACGGGCGACATCGCCCTCTTCTACCGGGAGAACTCCGCCCCCGCGCCATCAGGGCTCGCGATCACGGTGCGGGCGTCCACTCCGGCATATCTCCAGGAAGCGGTCGCGGACTACAGAGGTGTGGCCACGGCGGGAGCGCTCGACCAGGCCACGATAGCGCACGGCGCCGGAACCTACGCCAGCGTGGGCCCGACCGCGTCCGTCCCCGCCGGCGAGCTGGTCGTGGCGGCCGTCCTCACCGGCGGCCAGCCGGGTTCCGTGACTCCCGGCAGCAGCCAGATGGTGCCGTACGTCCTCGACGCGCAAAACGGGAGCGCCGCCTCCGACCTCGAGGACATCCTGTCCAGCGCCGACGGCCCGCAGGAGGGGAGCCTGACCCTCGGCACGGCCACCAACTGGGTGATGGTGCTCGCCGCCTTCCGTCCCACGGTCACGACCTCTTCCGCTTCGAGCACCACGACGACGACCAGCACCACGATCGGAAGGACGACGACCACCACGACCGCGGGCCCAACCACGACCTCGACGACCAAGACCAGCACGACCACCACGCGGCCGCGGACCACGACCACCAGCACGACCACACGGCCGGGGACCTGCACGGGCGCCTGCCCCATCCACACGGTGTTCCTCATCCTGATGGAGAACTACGCCTGGTCGAGCATCCACAACAGCCCGTCAGCCCCGTACATCAACCACACGCTGCTGCCACTCGCTTCGCACGCGGAGCAGTACTACACCCCGCACAACCTGCGCCCGAGCCTACCCAACTACCTCTGGCTCGAGGCGGGCACGAACTTCGGCATCCTCGACGACAACTACCCGTCGAGCAACCACCAGAGCACCACCAGCCACCTCGTCAACCTGCTCGAGGCGGCGGGGGTCTCGTGGCGGGCCTATCAGGAGAACATCAGCGGCGCCGACTGTCCGCTCACCAATTTCGGCTTGTACGACGTCAACCACGATCCGTTCGTGTACTTCGAGGACGTTACCCAGGGCAACAACGCCCAGGCGCCGCGCTGCATTCAGCACGTTCGCCCCTACTCGGAGCTACAGACGGACCTCATCAACGACACGGTGGCGCGCTACAACTTCATCACGCCGAACCGGTGCAACGACATGCACAACTCCTGCGCCCCGCTGAACGATCCCGTACTGCAGGGCGACGTCTGGTTGTCGACGGAGGTGCCCAAGATCCTGGCGTCCCGGGCCTACGCCAACAACGGCGCGCTCTTCATCCTCTGGGACGAGGCCGACAACGGCAACCGCCCGATCGGCATGATCGTGCTCTCGCCCAAGGCCAAGGGCAGGGGGTACCAGAACACCATCCACTACACCCACAGCTCGACGCTGCGCACGGTCGAGGAGATCTTCGGCGTGAGCCCGATGCTGGGCGACGCGGCGAACGCCACCGACTTGAGCGACCTGTTCGTCAGCTTCCCGTAGTCGAGGCCAGTTCGTCCGTCATCGCCGCCGGTCGCCGGCCTCACTCGTCTGGCGCAGGCGTCGGCGGAGATAGTCGGGGTCGATGTCGAGGGCCTCACAGAGGCTCTCGAAGGAGAAGAGCGTGTCGTGATCCCTCGACTCCACCCAGGCTCGCGTCTCGTCGAGCAGGAGCCGCATGGCCGGGTCGCGGGACCGGCGACACCTGCGATAGCAGTCGATGGCGTCCTCGAGCACCGCCAGCAGGAGCAGGCGCTCGCCCTGCGGCGGCTGGCGGCCGGGGAGATCGAGCTGCTCGGGCAGAAGCGTCTCGGGCTCGAACGGTGTCGTGTCGCGCGCAGTCCCGATCATTCGGCCCGATCGAGCCCGTCCGCCGGCGGGGGCGGGCGCCTCGACGACATCACCCATGGGCTCAGGCGGCGGCGCGCCGGCTCGGGATCCGCGTGCGGGTCCGCGGGCGGCTCATGCTCGGGAGCCGGAGGAAGGCGCGCCCCCGCCACAGCGTACGCGCCGGGACCGGGACCACCGCGGCATCGAGCCGAATGAGGAGGGTTCCGGCGGGCCACGGTCCTTCCAGGGGCTCCAGCTTGAGGACCTGGGACACCTCGCGCCCGACCCTCAGGGATTCGACGTCCTCGACCCGGCAGACGATGGGACGCGGCAGGTCGGCCGGGTATACGTAATCACCGGGCTGATACAGCATCAGTGCACCTCCTGACGCCCGCTGGAGGAGCAGGCTCCGTGCCAGGAAACGGCGCTCCGTCGCGCCCGGCGGCCCACCATGGCCGCGAATCGGACACCATAAGGAGCCTTTTGCGCGAGTGTTTTGCTGCACCTGGGCGCCCTCGGATGGGCGGTGGCAGCCGGGTGACACCCACGTTTTTTTCCCGGAGCTAACCCACCGTGCGCGCCCTCCCTAACCTTCCGATGGGAGGCGGCCGGCAGCGGGCCCGACCGCGGCTCGCCTCGCCGGCGTTCAAGCTTGTCCGCGCGACGCGACCGGCAGCCAAAAAGTGCACACCGCGGCTGCGCTCCGCTGCGGCAACCCGCATGTCGAGGCGGAAAGCGACGCGCCTTGACGCGCAAAGCGCCTTCCCTGCATGAGGGGGTGCATGCGAACGATCGACATCCTCTCGCCCGTCGCCCTCGGCCCCTCGGAGGCGATGCCGCTCGCCCCGCGCCTCCCCACCCTGCGCGGCAAGGTGCTCGGCATCCGCGTCGACCGCG
>WNGD01007538.1_pt1 | contig 20563 bp, 18 predicted proteins | sample 5400671 | NCBI WGS metagenome assembly WNGD01 (sample SAMN13153369, study PRJNA577476) | soil metagenome | isolation source: 40 cm soil or saprolite under grassland replicate 2 | place: USA:California | collected 2016-06-15 | reverse complement strand
GATGTAGCGTATGCCTACCGTAGTATCAAACCAGAATTGTTGCTCTACCAGATCGAGATAGATATTGGCCCATTCATCGTCTTCTGACACTCCCCGCCATAAATGGACGGGGGTTCTTCTTTCCTCCAGGTGGCTTGCTCAGGGGTACTGCTACCTAAGAGTAGGGGTCGCCTGTCCAGAAGCGTTTCACGCCTCAAGGGCGTCGGTTCCCGTGTGCCCCACGGTACCGAGAGCTTTGGCTAAAATGTTCACTGCCGCGTTATGGTCGCGATCCATCACCAGCCCGCATGAAGGGCAAAGGTGGGTTCGGGTGCTCAAAGTCTTCTTCACGAGCGCTCCACATCCGCTACAATCCTGGCTGGTGAACTGTGGGGGCACGGCTATCACGGGAATGCCATGCATCGCGCCGTAGGAGGTGAGCCATTCCCGAAAGCGACCCCAAGACGCATCACTGATGGACTTCGCGAGCTTGTGATTACGCACCATGTTAGCTATCCTCAAGTCTTCATAGGCAACCAGATCGTGAGATGTGATAAGCGTGTTTGCCGTTTTCCTGGCAAAATCTTCACGCTGCCTAGCGACTTTCAGATGTGCTTTCGCCAACCGTTGACGCGCTTTCTTGCGGTTCTGGCTTTTCTTTTTCGTGCGAGAAAGCCGACGCTGCAACCGTTTGATGCGCTTTTCGGCTTTTCGCAAGTAGCGGGGATTGTCTACCGTGTGCCCCTCGCTATCGGTCAGAAAGGACTTGAGACCGAGATCAATACCAACCTCTTTCCCAGTGGGGGTATGCTCAATCTTCCTCTCAGCTTGTACGGCAAACTGGACATAGTAGCCGTCAGCACACTTGAGAAGACGCACGCGCTTAATTTGGTTGATGGGATAGGTTTCAATCTGCTGCTTGAGATTGCCCACTAAGCGAAGCCGACCGATCCCACAGCCATCCGTGAAGGTGATATGCCGCCCATCGGGGTCAAGCAGCCAGCCGGTTTGCTTGTACTCGACCGAGCGGTTATCATGCTGAAATTTGGGATAGCCCTTCTTGCCTGGCTTCTTGTTTTTGCAGTTCTCATAGAAACGGGAAATAGCAAACCACGCACGGTCAGCACTGGCCTGACGGGCTTGGGAATTGAGATTGCGTGCAAACGCGTACTCTTTCGCTAAAACGGCGCAATAGCACTGCAAATCGTTCTTGGAAACGCCACGCTCGTCCTTCCACAAGCGAAGGCACTTGTTGCGGATGAACTGGACAACGCGGATCGCCTCATCGAGAGCGGCATATTGCACGCGATTCCCGTCCAACTTGTACTCGTAGATCAGCACTGCTCTTGCTCTCCCGTGTGTGTTCTGCTCGACTGATTATACCACAATAAATGTTGTATCGTCAAGGGAAAAACACATGAAGAGAACGAATGTATACCTCACGAGCGTGCAAATGGAGCGTTTGCGCACAGCGTTCTCTCGAAAGAGGGACTTTCCCGCGGCGCGAGCGGGTCGAGACGGGCCGTAGATGCCTTTCTCGCATGGGATGACCCAATGTATGCTCCCAACCCATCACGCCTCCAAAAGGAACGGCGCTCTCATCCCCCGCATCAATGACGGGGCTTTCCCGCGCCGGTTGGGTAATCAGGGGCACTCATCTCCTGGCCCTGAGGGGGATTGAAGACGCCGCGCTTGCCTTCGACGGCAAACTCCCAATCTAGCGGGGTACTCACAGTGAAATTGCGTCCATCTTGCAAAGCCATGTCACGGTAGCGTCTGACATCGAACTCAGCTGCAAAGATGATGTCTTTCCAGCGATGGAGGTAGATGTCAAACAGATCGAGTTGTTGTTGACGACCAATAAAGATCTGGCTCAGGTCGAAGGCATCATCGGCAATAGGGTGTGTCATGACTGAACCTCGCTGTACAAGTATGCTTGTGTGTCTCTGCTGCTTATATTAAACTATTTGCGTGGAATAGTCTACTTTTGCTTGTCTTTGGTCGAGGCACCGCGTAGGGGCGGGAGCGGTGCGGAGTGGAGTGGGGGCCCTTGTGGCCGCCTGTGGGGGTGGAAGGGCTCACTCTCCATGAGGCACGGCGGGCACCCACAAGAGCCAATCCATTTCAAAGAAGACGTTTTGCCAGTCAAACCAAGCCGCTTCACGAGGGTCATCCTGAGCGGAGCGAAGGATCTCTCGCCGCAGAGAGATCCTTCGCTCCGCTCAGGATGACAAAGCGAGATGGTCTCGTCTTTGAAATGTCTTGGCCACAAGGGTCCCTACGCGCTTCCCCTGGCCATGGCACAAAACCTCCCCCTGAGAGCACACAATCCCCCGGATTACGTCTCCATATCTGCGTCGCCCCAACACCTACGCGAGAGAGCGATCAGTTAATACCTCGGCCCGGCCTGGAAGTAGCCCGTACTCGCGCTACAAGAGTTCGTACTGCTGCTGCAATAGTTTCCTCTCAAGTAATCTTGCTGGAATTGCCCATAGAAGTAGAGTGGTGTCTGACCTGCAGGTTGCTGCACCGTAAAAGAGAAGTTGCCTTGCGTATCCACCGTTCCCTTGAGCGGATAGTTTCCCTGAGAAGGAGACCTGGATACATACGTGCCGCTCAAGACAGCATTCCCCCTGGTTTGTCCTATAAACAGCGTGAAGGTTGTTGTTTGTTGTGTGATCTGATCAAACAGCGATCCGTTATACGTGCCAGCGATATAGAGGCCGTTTTGCGGCTTTGGGATCGGGGTGATAGCCACAGTTGGAGCATGTGTTGGCGTCTGTACAGGCTTCACGGAGGCAGTCGCAGTTTGCGACTGAGCCAGGGCGTTCACGCTGACCTGATGGTTGCTGTAAACGTATACGGTACCGGCAAGTAATAGGAGCAGTAATACCGCTATGATCAGGCCAGAGATAATGGCAACGAGCCTGGAACGAGGAGCAGAGCGTCTTTTGGGAGGCGTCGACTCTGGCTGTTTCTCTGGAGCTTGAAGGCTGGCATTGGAGGAGGCTAGCGTCGGGAGATCATGCTCTGACATAGGATCGGCTAGCTGCTGTACGCTGGAATGCAAAATGCGAGGCGTCTGCTTAACACTTTCAGCATTTTCAGCTCTTTCAGCGTTGAGAGCATCTGATGAGGGGCCATCTTCTTCGGGCTCTTTGATGGCAATGGCTACAGTTAGTTCACCAACTGGGCTGGATGACTCGTCGAGGCCCTGCACACGAATGAGCTGACCATCAAAAACTCCTGCTGGTACCGTTACATTTACATGCCGCCCCCCTGGGAGAGTGATTAAGCGGCTGATACCGGCGTCTGCTTCTGCTGGACTGAGAGCCAGTGTAGTACGGAGGTCGCTGGTAAAGTCACTGTTAGTGGACTTCTGTGGTTCAACAACAAAATCGGCAGGTGATAGGCGCACAGCCTGCTCAAAAGCATTGGCGAAGTCAGCGATAGAAGGAAAACGCTCTTCCGGTTTCTTCGCTAGAGCACGCAGGATCACAGAGTCAATAGCCGGGGACAGATGCGTATTGAATGTGCTGGGAGGAGGTGGTTGAATACTGAAGTGCTGATACATCAATTGTTCCATGCTACCTACAAAGGGTGGACGACCCGCCAGCAGTTCGTAGGCCATAGCGGCCAGGGCGTACTGATCGGTTGCGGGAACTGGCATGCTACTCCATTGTTCGGGAGCCATGGAGCTAGGAGTGCCGCGAATGGTGCGACTGGAATTGGCTACCGTAGCACTACTGCGAGCAATGCCGAAGTCAGCTAGTAGCAGGGTAGGGCGGTTTGGGTTCCTGGTATTGCCGCGCAACAGAAAGTTCGAAGGTTTGACGTCCAGGTGAATAACATGATGATCGTGTGCAATTTGGAGGGCGTCGGCTGCCTGCTCAACCAGATGTGCGATGTCTTGTAAGGAAAGCCGGGGAGGATTCCCGCGCTGCCGTAGCCAGCCTGCCAGTGAGCCTTCAGCACAAAATGGCATGACCATATAGGTAATCGTCGTATCTTCCAGGGTTTCCTCGCCAAAGTCGTAGAGAGGCAAGATATTGGGATGTTCGAGGGCGGCGATAGCCCTGGCCTCCCGTTGAAAGAGGCGGGCCGCATCTTTAGCTACATCGCTGTCAGGAGAGGCAGCACCTTCAGAGCGGATGACTTTGATCGCTACTTGCCGGTTAATGCGCCTATCTTCCATGAGATACACTTCGCCCATCCCACCACTGCCGAGCAAACGCAAACGGTGGTAGCGACCGTTCTGCAGTTCTTCTAATGCCATCCTTTGCCCCCTTTCTCGCAAGAAGGTATAAATGTATACAGCTCAATGCAGGAAATGACAATAGTAGTATAACATGAGCTTTTGAGAATGCAAGGGCCTTTCGCACACGGGTGCGTTTCATTTTTTTGCACAGTGGCCTCCCGCCCCGATGACTACTATACACGGTTCTTGCTCGCAGGTCTGCTCAGGACGAGCGAAGTAATGTCTTCTCCGTGTATAGTAGTGACGCCCCTTGCGGGCGTCATGGAGGTGAAGCAGCGGCATTTTCTGCAAAAAAATGAACCGCACCCTCGCTGTCCTTGGCTTTCTGGCTTTTGCGAACACACACCTAATACCTCGGCCCGGCTTGGAAGTAGCCCGTACTCGCGCTACAAGAGTTCGTACTGCTGCTGCAATAGTTCCCTCTCAAGTAATCTTGTTGGAATTTTCCGTAAAAGTAGAGCGGTGTTTGGCCGGCGGCTTGCTGTACTGTAAAAGAGAAGTTGCCTTGCGTATCGATGGTTCCCTTGAGGGAATATTGCTGAGAGGAAGATCCAAGTACAAATAAGCCGCTCAAGGGAGCATATCCCTTGTTTTGTCCTATGAAGAGGGTGAAGTACGTTGTGCGATTCGTGATCTGATCAAACATCGATCCTTTATATGTACCGGCGATGTAGAGGCCGTTTTGTGGCCTGCGGGTTGGGGTGACAGCCACTGTTGAAGAGACCGGTGGTGTCTGTCCAGACTTCACAGCGGCTGTTACGGTTTGTGAATGAGTTGGGGTGTTCACGCTGGCCTGATGGTTGCCGTAAACGTAGGCGGTACCGGTAAGTAATATGAGCAGTAATACCACTATGATCAGGCCAGAGATAATAGCAACGAGTCTGGAACGAGGAGCAGAGGGTCTTTTGGGAAACGTTGACTCTGGCTGCTTCTCTGGAACTTGAAGGCTGGCATTAGAGGAGGCCAGCGTTTGAAGATTATTGTTCGCTATAGGCTTAGACGACTGCTGTAGATCAGACTCAGATGTGCGTGGGGACTGCTCAGCACGTGCGGCAGTGGGAGCATCTGATAGGGCATCGGCTTCTTTAACACGTGCGGCAGTGGGGGTATCTGATAGGTCATCGGCTGCCTCAGGTGCTTTGATAGCGATAGCCACATTGAGTACACCTGTTGAGTCAGGTGACTGGTCGGGGTTCTGCACGTGGATGATCTGACCATCATTGACCCCAGGAGGTATTGTCACGGAGAGGTGCTGACCATCTGAGAGAGTAATTATGCGGCTGGTACCGGAACGGGCCTCCGTGGGACTGATATCCAGTGTAGCGTAAACATCACGGGCTTGCTGTGGTTCAATCACAAGGTCGGCAGGGAGCGTTTGCACTGCCTGCTTAAATGCACTGAAGAAGGCGGAGACAGAAGGGAAGCGCTCTTCAGGATTCTTGGCCAAGGCCCGTAAGAGTACTTTATCAATAGCCGGTGATAGCTGAGGATTGAAGCTGCTGGGCGGAGGTGGTTGGATTGTGAAGTGTCGGTACATCAATTGTTGCAGGTTACCCAGAAAGGGTGGACGACCTGCCAGCATTTCATAGGCCATGATGGCCAGAGCGTATTGGTCGGTGGCGGGGACAGGGGTGCCGCTCCACTGTTCGGGAGCCATAGTGGCAGGAGTGCCACGAATAGTGAGACTGGAACTGGCAATGGTGGTACTGTTGCGAGCGATGCCAAAATCAGCTAACAGCAGGGTAGGCTGATTCAGGTTCTTTGTATTGCTACGCAGTAGAAAGTTCGAAGGTTTGACATCCAGATGAATAACATGATGCTCATGTGCATTTTGGAGAGCGTCGGCTGCCTGCTCGATCAAGTGTGTGATGTCTTGCACCGAAAGCCGGGGAGGATTCCCGCGCTGCCGCAGCCAGCTTGCCAGTGAGCCTTCAGCGCAAAATGGCATGACCATATAGGTAATCGTCGTATCTTCCAGGGTTTCCTCGCCAAAGTCGTAGAGGGGCAAGATGTTGGGATGTTCGAGGGCGGCGATAGCCCTGGCCTCCCGTTGAAAGAGGCGAGCGGCATTTGTGGCTGTATCATTATCGAGATAGGTGTTATCTTCCGAACGGGTGACTTTGATCGCTACCTGTCGGTTAATGCGTGTATCTTCCATGAGATAGACTTCGCCCATCCCACCACTGCCGAGTAAACGTATACGGCGGTAGCGACCGTTCTGCAGTTCTTCTAATGCCATCTTTTGCCCCCTTTCTCGCAAAAGGCATTAATGTATACAGCTCAATGCAGGAACTGACAACTGTAGTATAGCATGTGCCTTTGAGAATGCAAACCAGTTCCGTATGATGCCCCAGCCCGCGATGCCCCCATCCCATGATGACCGCAAGGGTCATCACTACTATACTACGCCTTCTGCCCGTGCTTCGTATATAGTAGTGATGACCCTTGCGGTCATCATGCCCTTGCGGTCATCATGCCCGGCACGAGAAGATAGCAAACCAGGGATTCTGTAAGCCAAAATTTCGGTTTCTGGTCGTTTGAACAGTAATTTAGTGAATATGGTACGTTATTTCAATTGGAAACTGTGGTGTCCCGTTCCAACAAGGAGGTCTGAGGATGGTCGACCGTGTTGGGCAACAACTTGGCAACTACCGCCTGCTCCGTCTGCTCGGACGAGGAGGCTTTGCCGATGTCTACCTCGGTAAGCATCTTCATTTGAACACACTGGCCGCTATCAAGGTGCTGCATGTGCGTTTAATCGGCAGTAATTCGGAGCAGTTTCGCAGTGAGGCACGCGTCATCGCTAGCCTCACACATCCCTATATTGTGCGCGTGCTTGATTTTGGGGTGGAGAACGGCATTCCTTTTCTGGTGATGGACTACGCGCCCAATGGTACCTTGCGTCATCTGTATGCCAAGAATACACCCCTCTCGCCGCGCACCATCGTGCCCTATGTGACACAGGTAGCCGCGGCCCTACAATATGCCCATGAGAGAAAACTGGTTCATCGCGATATTAAGCCGGAGAATATGCTGTTGGGACAGAACCACGAGGTCTTACTTACTGATTTCGGCCTCGTCTCGACAGCCCAGAGTTCGACTTCGTTGAGTACGAAAGAGACGGCGGGAACTATTCACTACATGTCTCCTGAGCAGATTCAGGGCAAGCCGCGTCCGGCCAGCGATCAATATGCCTTGGGGGTTGTTGTCTATGAATGGCTCACTGGGGTGCGACCGTTCAATGGGACATATTGGGAGATAGTGACCCAGCACCTTACGGTTCCCCCTCCACCGCTGCGCGAGAAAGTCCCAGAGATCCCACCCGAGCTTGAAGAGGTGGTACTGATAGCGCTTGAGAAGGATGCGCATCGGCGCTTTGCCAGTGTACGGGCCTTTGCCAATGCATTGGTGCAGGCCAGCGCATTAGGGCCATCGATTTCTTCGATACCTACGCTCATTCTGCCCTCGCCGAAAAGTTTCTCGACATCGCCTATACCTAAAGAGCACGAGAGCGTTGTAGCCCCAGCTGCCGAACAGAATCTCGATGCCGACATGCTAGTTTTAGCTCCGCCTGACCACACGATACCAGACGCAGCTACCCTGCCTACTCCATCTTCCCCCAATATCTCCACACCGCCTCTACGTAGACGCAAGCTCTCCCGCAGGGCTGTATTGGCAGGAATGGCGGGACTGGCGACGGCGGTAGGTATAGCAGGCGGTGTTGGCTGGTGGGCCCTTTCTCGGACTGCTCGCCCTCTCTATCCAACTTCTCACACTCTCTATACGTTCCGTGGCCATCACGATGCTGTGTATGACGTGGAATGGTCACCTGATGGCAAACGCATTGCTTCCACAGGCAATGACCATTTTGTGAAGATATGGAGTCCTGCTACAGGAGAGGAGTTCTTGTCTTTTAATCCTACCGCTGCGCAAAATGCCGCGGTGTGGTCGCATGATGGGAAACGCATTGCCTTTGGGGGTGAAGATAGGCTAGTTCAGGTGCATGATACTACTACTGGATCGCTGCTCTTCACATACTCTAAGCATGTGATGACGGTGCATACGATAGCATGGTCTCCCCCCGATGACAAGCGTATCGCCTCTGCGAGCGCTGACCACACAGTCCGAATATGGGATCCTAATAGCGGAACGACTTTCTTTGTCTACTCTGGACATGTTGATCGTGTTTGGTCGGCAGCGTGGTCGCCGGATGGGCGCCGTATCGTGTCTGCAAGTGAAGACCAGACAGCACGGGTCTGGGATGCTGGCACGGGCAATACCTCCATCATCTATCGTGGTCACACAGGATCGGTGATAATTGCAGCGTGGTCGCCTGATGGATTGCGCATTGCCTCTGCGGGAGATGATCATACAGTGCAGGTCTGGGATGCTGATACAGGAATTCACCTTCTCACCTACCAGGGTCATACTAGCAAAGTATGGACTGTGGATTGGTCCAGTGATGGAAAGCGCATCATTTCCGGTGGAGCGGACACGACGGTGCAGGTCTGGGATGCTGCCACGGGGGACCAACTTTTCGTGTATCGCAACCATACAGGCACTGTCTGGACTGCCCGCTGGTCCCCTAATGGGCAACTCATTGCTTCTAGCAGCACTGATAGGACGGTGCAAATATGGCAAGCGGCCTGAGTGAGGGCATGGTGCGGTTCACTTTTTTGCACAGTGACCTCCCGCCCCCATGACGCCCGCAAGGGGCGTCACTACTATATACGGTGCTTGCTCGCTCTCGCTCGCAGGAAGAGCACAGGGCGAGCGTAGCGAGCAAAGCGTGTATAGTAGTGACGCCCCTTGCGGGCGTCATGGAGGTGGAGCAGCGGCATTTTCTGCACAAACATGAACCGCACCCCTAAACTGGTAGAATCTGTACAATGATGCTGGTGATCAGGTATACTACGAGAAGATGGTGTTGTTGGCTCCTTCTGTGTGAGAGAGGACTCGGAATGGGCGAAGCATCGTTCCCGCTCACTCCCTTTCACAGGCTCAAAGAGCACAGGCCCTAGAACGCTTGACGATCATGCCTCCCGCTTTGGAAAGGGCAGATCACCTAAGCGCACATTGCGCTTTAACCGAAACCTTGACCTCGTTGGGGAGACGAGCGCAGGTTGCAATAGGGGGATAGAATATGAATGATGCAAAGCAGGTTCAGCAGCAAGCGGCCTTGTCACTCGAGCGACTGTGGCCGCGCCTGGAGATCACCTTTCGGGACGAAGCCAACGCCGCACCCGCCGACTGGCGTGCGTTCGAGATGCGGCTCCGGCATGAGTGGGAACGGCTCTTCGGGCTGCTGTTGGGCCTTTATGGCGGACAATACGACTTTTTCTACCACCTTGAGGAACTCCTGGGCGCGGCAGCACGTAGCTGGTTCGCACGCCCGACCTGGCTCAAGGAGTTGGATGCGCGGCGCGAAGCCGCTTCCGCGTGGTTTCAGTCGCAGCAGATGGTCGGCGGCATGTGTTACGTCGATCTGTTCGCCGGGACACTCAATGGCTTGCGCGACCGCTTGCCCTACTTAAAAAAGCTCGGACTCACCTATCTGCACCTGATGCCGCTGTTCGAATCGCCGGAGGGGAATAGCGACGGCGGCTACGCCGTCAGCAGCTACCGTCGCGTCAACCCCAGACTTGGCACGATCGAAGATCTCGCTGAGCTGGCCCGCGAGTTCCAGGAGCATGGCATCAGCCTGGTACTCGACTTCGTCTTCAACCACACCTCAGACGAGCACAAGTGGGCACGGCGTGCTCAGGCTGATGACCCGGAGTACGAGCGCTTCTACTTCCTCTTCCCCGACCGGACGCTACCCGACGCCTACGAGCGCACTCTGCGTGAGATCTTCCCCACCGTGCGCCGCGGGAGCTTTACCTGGCGTGAGGACATACACAAGTGGGTCTGGACGACCTTCAACAGCTTCCAATGGGATCTGAACTATGCCAACCCGGCGGTCTTCCGTGCGATGGCCGAGGAGATGCTCTTCATCGCCAACACCGGCGTGGAGTTCCTCAGGCTCGATGCTGTCGCGTTCATCTGGAAGCGTATGGGTACCAGTTGCGAGAACCAACCAGAAGCTCACCAACTCATCCAAGCATTTAACTCTATCGTGAGAATAGCCGCCCCCGCGATGCTCTTCAAGTCCGAGGCGATCGTCCACCCTGACGACGTGCTGAGCTACATGAACACGCGGGAGTGCCAGATAAGCTACAACCCGCTGCTCATGGCGCTGCTCTGGGAGTCACTGGCGACCAGCGAGGTCAAGCTGCTCGATCACTCGATGCGCAGCCGTTTCCGGCTGCCGCAGGGGACAGCCTGGGTGAACTACCTGCGTTCGCACGACGATATCGGCTGGACGTTTGACGACAACGACGCCCGCTGGAAGTGGATCGATCCGGTCGGCCACCGGACGTTCCTGAACCAGTTCTATATGGGGCGCTTCCCTGGCTCTTTTGCACGCGGCATGCCATTCCAGGAGAACCCGGCCACAGGTGACGCCCGCGTCTCGGGCACGCTGGCCTCGCTGGTCGGGTTGGAGCAGGCGATCCAGTCCAGCGACGAGCAGCAGATGGAGTTGGCCGTGCGGCGCATCGTGATGCTGTACAGCATCATCTTGAGCATCGGCGGTATCCCGCTGCTCTACCTGGGCGACGAGGTCGGCACGCTGAACGATTACGCGTTCGCCTCTGACCCGTACAAGGCCGACGACAGTCGTTGGGTTCACCGCCCGAAGGCTGATCGGGCCTGGCAGGAGAGGGTACAGAATGACCTCAGCTCGCCGCACGGCCAGCTCTTCGCGGAGGTGGTGCGGCTGATCGCGCTGCGTAAGCAGCAACCAGCGATCTACGATAGCGACACGGAGTTCGTCGAGACCGGCAACGGGCATCTCTTCGGCTACATCCGTCACGGCGGCGGCCAGCGACTCTTCGTCGTGGCGAATTTCTACGCTCATCCGCAGGAGATGGATGCCAACCAGCTGCGGGTGTACGGGGCAGGCTACCGCTTCACCGACCTGATCACCGGCCAAACGCTCACAGCGGAGCGGCCGTTGCAGCTGGAACCATACCAGTGCATGTGGCTGGAGGCATGCAGTGCGGTGCGAGGAAAGCAGGGGTCTGGCTGAACGTGCGAACCACGGAAGGAGCCAACAACACCATGTTCCCTCAGTATACCTGATCACCAGCATCATTGTACAGATTTCACCAGTTTAAAAAAATTTGTATTTACCCCTACACAAGCTCTCGCTTGAAGCGAGAGCTTGTGTAGGGGTCGAGCTTGCCTCGACCCTCTTCCCCTTTCTTTGAAGGGTATTGGCCCTCGTGGTCGCCCTCTGGCACTATACACTCCAAAAAGTTGGGACCCCCTAAGCGAATGGAAACCCTGTTGTGTACCTCCACATGTATACTAAAGACAGGAGCATCATCGGACTCTCTCTCCTGATCGTTCTTACATTCAGTCTCACTCTATCTGGCGTAATGCGCCTGACTACTCACGCCACTGCCACCATGGCCACCGTCAATGGAAGCGGCTTTGGCAGCAGCGTGGGCCCAAGGACGCACTCTGCCCCTGGAGCACGTCCTGGTCACCCAGGAGTCAGGGCTTGAACAGGTTCCCCCAACCCCACCGTCCTCTGCTGAGAAGCCTTCCGCTGCGGTGGGACTGACCAAACGAGAACGCGAGGTGTTGCGCTTGTTGACCGAAGGGTTGACCAATCCCCAGATTGCTGAACGACTGGCCGTGAGCCTTCCGACGGGCAATACGCATGTAGGTGCCATCTTCAATAAGCTTGGGGTGAGTTCACGCAGTGCTGCTACGCGCTATGCACTGGAGCACCACCTTGTGTGAAAGCCCTCTCTTCTATGCATGATCGTCTCCTCCCTCATCCTCCATATCATACATTCTAATGATATCTCCTCCAACTCGAGACTTCATCAGTTCATACGATGTGTTCTTCTGCCTCTCCGAGTAGACTAGGAGCAGAAAGACGTTCACGCGGATGAACGAACGAAACAAGAGAAGAGTACACAAGCAGAAAGCACCCCTGAAGACAGGGTACACATTAAGAAGGAGAACTCTCATGGCAATACTCATCATCATCTTCGCACTCTTGATCGCACTGAGTCTGGTAGCAGGGCGTTGGGGCTTCGACAGCCGCGAACAGATAGACAGCTCAGAGTGGCAGCGGCGAGCAGACCGCACGGGTTCAAGCATCTATTAAGACGAAGTTCGAACAGCGATACAATCCTCGCTTTGGGGACTCGCATTGAAAGTACAGGACAGGAGGAGGCAGAGCATGTATCATCGTGTAGCTATCCAGGGAGATGCATCGGCTCTTTGGCAGTGGAAATCAACCGTGCTAAGTTCGCTGGAGGCCTTGTTTCAGTTCCTTCGGCTCTATCGGGCGCTTCCGCAAGATCGCTTGCGGGTGTTCTCTTCCGGTTCCCGTGAAGAGATGCATGAGCAGCTCGTGCAAGAGAACCAGGGACTGGGGTCTACCTCGGTCACAGCAGCACAATTCTTGCAGGAGAGGATGATCAGTTCTCCAGAGGGGGCAGGAGCAGGGCGTAGGACACGAGTGCTCGAGCGGACGGCCTCCATCGCTATCGCCAGCGAACCCTCGCTCAACGAGAGAAGCAAGGGAGCGCACGCCATGGAAGAGAGAGACAGAAATTCACTGGAGAAGAGAAGAGAAGAGCTAGAACGTGGGGCAGGGGGGGATTATGACATTCCTTACCGGTTCACTTTGCCCACCTCCATACCGCAAGTCCTCGCCTGGATGAGGCTCCTGGCCAAGGTACAGGGTGGTGAAATCCAGTTGTAGGTCGTATATTCCATTCGTCCTGTTGTATTCCCTCGACCAACTTCACGGTTGCTCGATTGAAAGAGGCAAGACACTCTCGGGACCCATGGTGCGCCAGCGTTCGCTCCAATCCTTGCCCCAGCGATCCTGTGGGGGAGGACAGACTACAGCGTGGATGCCCGCCTGCTCCAGGCGTTCGATGAGCCGTGCCGTGGCCTGCTCGCCCCCTGCATCGGCATCAAGGGCCAGGGTAACGGTGTTTACCTGGACAGGGAACCAGTCGAGGCGGATGGCGGTGCCAGCCAGAGCGAGTACGGCGGTGGGTGGCAGACCGGCGGTGAGCAAGGCGAGGCGGTCGAATGCTCCCTCCACCAGGATGAGGCTTCTGGCAAGGTGGTCGGGGTCATAGCCGAACCAACCCGCAGGATTGGTCTTGATCCAGCGGCGTGGCATGCGTGGTCGCTCGAGGACGGCCTTGTGGAGGTTCTCATCCATGCCCGGCACCCACCGCCAGAGAGAACGCCCGATATAGCCCTGGCCATCGGGCCAGGCAGATAGCCGACGCCAGCAGCCTGGGCCACGCGGAGCCGGATGCCCCGTTCTCGCAGGTACGCTTGTGCTCGCTCGGACTGCCCCAGCGCTTCACGCATCTGTTCATCCAGCGAGAGCAGCGCGAGTCGCTCCTCTTGCTGCCACGCAGGCACAGCCTTTGGCGGAAAGAGCAGGACCAGTTGCGTAGCCAGGGGTATCTTCTTTGCGGGAAGGGGAGTGCTGAACAGGGGCAGAGAGGGAACACCACGGTAATAGCTGTTCACCAGACGTTGGGTTGCTCCCAGGTTCCATTCTGCCACCAGCACGGTGGCTTCGCAGGCGGCGTTGAAACAGTGGCCCCAGCCGCTCCTTCTGTTGATCGAGAGGGAACGCTGATGGTCGCTGCCATGAATATGGCAGTAGGCCCGCACGTAGTCTCCTACGGTGAGCGGATCGCGAAGTTCGAACTGAAAAATGATGTATATGCGCTTGCTGTCGTGAGTAATGATTTCAATCATGAGCGGGTACCAGGTCAGGAGTATTTCGTTGACAGTGCTCAAGGAACGTGTGTTCTATATATGTATACGAAATAGACGAGGGAAAAGTTGAGGGTGCTTCTGCTCTTTTATCCATAATATTGTGGTAGACTACCAGTTGCCGACCTGCCCCCACACATCATCGTCGCAAGCAACTCTGGAGCATATGCCGCTCCCATGGCTGAACATGTGATGGCCATGATGCTGGCACTGGCCAAACGACTGCTTCCTGCACACCAGAAACTGAGGAACGGCGAATTTGATCAGTTTACTCCTAATCGCATACTCGCTGGCATGACCGCGGGTATTCTCGGCTTTGGGGGGATCGGGCGCGCCACTGCTAAGCTCATGCGTGCTTTTGGCATGCACATCTATGCGATCAATTCCAGCGGAACCAGTCCCGAGCCGACGGATTTCATGGGAACGCTGCAGGATTTAGAGCACGTGCTGCGGGAGAGCGACGTGGTGGTGATCTCGTTGCCACTCACCAAAGCAACCAGAGGGCTCATCGGGGAAGAGAAGCTGGCCTGGATGAAGCCCGATGCCATTCTGGTGAATGTCGCCCGTGGCGCTATTATCGATGAGGAGGCCCTCTACCATCATGTGAAGAGCCATCCCAACTTTCTGATGGGCATTCCCCTGTTTCTGGTAGGAAACGGGTCTCATCGGGAGCGCACTCAAGCTTGCTCCTCTACATAAACAAAGTTGCGATTTCAGCCTCCACAGAGGTGTCCCGATTACAACACGCATCGGGTGCGGCCAAGGCACCTGTTCACCGCAGCATAAAAATCGACCAACACGAATGGTCCTCCGAGGAAGATGGTGTGGTCCCTCTGAGGCCTGCTCCACGATGCAGCAAGTATGTTGATGAGAATCGTGGGAACGCTTTCTAGGTCTTTGGTGCCATGCAGTTGGTTGGAGAGTTCCAGTGCATTGAGGTCAATAAGGTGAGCGTCAATGATCACTAGATCAGGCATGACACTTTTGGCTGTCTCTACTGCGCTCCTCCCTCTGGTAATAGAGAAGACTTCACACTCAAGCTCGGTTTTCAGCGCCATTTCCAAAAGCTTGAGAAGCTTCAGATCGCTTGCGGCCACGAGAATCGCCGGAAGAGCTCTCTGATCTGTTCGAAAAGGCATGTGTTCATTGCCGACCATGACTCACCTCCATCATCAAAGGACCTGGATGCTATGGAGTACCATTCTATAGGATCACCACTGGCATGGGAAGTGCCATGTATCACAATGCGGTCACAAAGAGCGTGGCCGCCGACATAGAGCGACATCGTGACCTAACTGGTCCTTGCGTTTGAGGTGGTGGATTTGGGTTTCCCCAGTGAGGCGCACCAGCTCGAGCACGGCACAACCCGTCGCGTGACAACGCCCACTCTGCTGGAGAACAAGATGTCACTACTCAGACCGTCATCTGCTTTCCTCACGCGCATCCCTTGTTCCTCTTGTCAAGTGTCTTTCCCAGGCAACTCCTCGATAAGCCAACAGGCGCACTCCTAGTCTTACCTCATGATCAAAGTTTCAGCTCAAAGGGATTCAATATTTCAGTGCGAGTTCAACCTGAGTTTGGTTGAACTCGCATTCAGACTAACTACCATAGAGCTTGCTGGTGAAAAGTTATGAGTCGGGAAAACGAAGCGTTATTCGACAAACCCCAGCCACTCCCATCAGAGTCGAACCCTTGTTGTCGTAGAAGATCATCTTTTCTCTTCATCTCCTTGCGGAGACCGTCCAATTCGGACTCCTGAATTGGACGAATTGCGAAGCCTCTTTCTATTGGCCTGCCACAATCGGGGCAGAAATCTGCGGTATCAGGGAGCTGAGGACCGCAATACAGACAACTTATTGTCATAGTTATTCTCCTTATCTTTACTCCGCTATCGGCTCGGATGGCATCTTACAGCGGTTGCCAAAAGTATTGAGCTCTACGGGAGAGGCTCCACTTGGCCCACCAATACATGTTGTGAGGGTTCAACACTTCTGCGAACCGCTGTAGGATGTTCCAGATCTCGTGCTTGCTTTCCAACTTCCCTAAGAAGGACGTTCTTTGCTTCAGGGTGCCGGTCTTGACCGCCAGGAAGTTTGCCCCTTCCCTTTGCCTCCCCGGTTGTTCTGCGTACATGATGGCCGAAACACCTTTCGTTCTCCGTAGACATCCCTTTTCAGCAAAGGGATGTCCGCTCTTCAGCAGAGCCACGTCGCAACGGACGCATAGCTCGATAGTTCACATAGGAAGCATAGCGGAGAAACGTCACACCATGCTCACAAATGGGAGTCTCTTTCTCACAAAACCATCACAAAATCAGCATCTATGATGCTTTTCCCTTTCTCTTTGCTCCACTCTTTGACATGAACGTAGGGTTCCTCCCCATCGAAAGCCTCTGAGGTGAGCGAAGGAGATCGAGGCGCCTCGCTTGGTGGCGAGCCAGGCAGCTAAGCTGTGTATTCCTTGCATTTTGAGGAAGGTAATGATATGTTTCAGTGAAAGCTCTTCACGAGCAATGTCATTTCAGCGTCTTTCTGCGAGAGGGGTACACTATTCACGCTTCGGCAGTGTCTCCATGAGACATGACCTGTCCCATAGACACTAGTCAGGCAAACACATTCGAACACTGTTTCTTCATCTGTGAATCTACTCATTGTATGAGCGTTCTATGGCTCCGCTTGAAAGGAGGATGCGCTGATGGTCGAGCCAGGACAACGAGAGACGATCATTCCCTCTCCCTCGTCTTTGCCTCTACACGTCACATCGACAGGCCTGAGCGAGTTGTTGGACATTTCACCTGATGCGCTCCTCATTGTCAATCATGCAGGGACCATCGTGATGGCCAACGAGCAAGTCTCAGCACTCTTCGGGTATCGCCGCGAGGAGTTGTGCGAGCTGCGGCTCGAAGCGCTCCTGCCCGAACACCTACGCGCTATCCACCTCAAGCACCGGGAGCACTATTTCACTGCGCCGCGCATGCGCTCGATGGGCGCCGGATTCCAACTGGTTGGGAGGTACAAGGATGGCAGCGAGTTTCCGGTGGATATCAGCCTGCGCCCCGTGCTGCTGGGGGACGACCTGCTGGTCATTGGGGCCATTCGCGACGTGAGCGAACAGCAGCACGCCGAACGCGAACGCACCCAACAAGTTGAGTACATCCGTCAGCAGGCCAGGATGATTGATCTCTCACACGATGCGATCTTCATCCGCGACCTCGTGGGCCGGGTGAGTTTCTGGAATAGGGGGGCCGAGGAACTCTACGGGTGGTTGGCTCAGGAGGCACTGGGGCGCATCAGCCATAGTTTGCTCAAGACGTGCTTCCCCACCAACCTCTCCACCATTGAGGAGCAGGTCGAGCACGATGAGGGCTGGGAGGGGGAACTGGTGCAGAACTGCCGTGATGGCCGTGTTGTGCTCGTTGAAAGCCGCTGGTCTCCCGTGCGCGATGCACAAGGACGCTCCATGGCTATTCTGGAGATCAATCGGGATATCACCGAGCGCCGCCGACTGGAGCAGGCAGCGCAAGCCGTCCATACGCAGACCACCGCTCGCCTGTCGTTCCTTCAACAGATCATCGATGCGCTTCCCAGCAGCATCTACCTAGTGTATGGCGAGGACGCGCGCCTGCTGCTTTCCAACCGTGCCGCTGCCAGCCTCTGGGGAGCGGAGTGGCGCATCGATCAACCGATGGAGGAGTTTCTCGCGATCAACGGCATCCACATCACGAGTGCGCAGGGGCGTCCTCTGGCCCTGCAGGAATTAGCCACGCTGCGCACGGTGCGACAGGGCGAAATGGTCAGGCACCACCAGGAGACCATCCGCCGTCCCAATGGGTCGAGTCTGCCGGTGCTGGTCAACACCGTGGCACTCGACTCGCCCGAGGGGTGGCATGTCCTCACACAAGAAACGGATGCACAGGGATCAGCACAGCACGCGCCCACCGAGTCGATGGCACTGGTCGTGCACCAGGACGTGAGCGCCCTCAAGGAAGCCGAATATCTCAAAGACGAGTTTATCGCGGTGGCGACCCATGAGTTGCGCAATCCCCTAGCGGTCCTCAAGGGCTTTGCCAGCATGCTGGTGTACCAGACAGCGCAGGGCAAAGGAGCGGACCTTTCCGAGTGGCAGCGAGAAGCCCTGGGCGAGATCAATGAGGCCACCGCGCGCCTGGATAAACTCACCGAGGATCTGCTCGATGTGACCCGCCTGCAAGCAGGACGCCTAGCCCTGTCCCGCAAACCCACCGACCTGGTGGATCTCACCCGGCATATCGTGGCGCAATGGCAAATGACCACGGAGCGGCACGTCATCTTCCTCGACACGTCGCTCTCATCCCTGGTGGTGGAGGTCGACCGCGTGCGCATCGAGCAGGTGCTCTCCAACCTGCTCGGCAATGCCATCAAGTACAGCCCACAGGGAGGACCGATCGAGCTGACCATACGCGAAGAGGGTGAGCCACGCGAAGCCCTCCTCTCGATCCGCGACCTGGGCATCGGCATTCCCGCCCGTCAACAGGCGCGTATTTTCGGGCGGTTCGTGCGAGCTGAGAACGCCCGTGCCTCTGAAATCACGGGGACAGGGCTGGGGCTCTATCTCAGTCGCGAATTCGTCGAAGGGCATGCAGGCCGTCTCTGGTTCGAGTCCACCGAAGGGGTAGGGTCGACCTTCTTCATCCGTCTGCCCTGCTTGCAAGACAGGTCTCCTCGATCTGCTGGAGCCGAACGCATCCCCTCTTCTGAGGTGGAAATGTGATAAATCACTGTCCATGTTTCAGGATTTTGTGGCCATGGATCTGAGATATCATGAAGGAGGGCCTGACAACCTGCCTCAGTCCCTCGCTGGTGTCCCTCCTGCGGCGCTGCGAACGGACCACACGCATCGTTTTGTACCAAGTGTGGTGCAAGGTTGACGCCTGTTCCTCACTCAACATGGAAACAGATAGGCGCATTGATTAGCATCATTGCAGCTCTTACATGAGGAGGTTGGATTCATTGCCCCTTTCAGGCTTTACGCGAGTCAGCGAGAGCAAGGGCAGACCTAAATCACGTATTTTGATCAGCACTCCATGCAGGGCGGTTTGATCAACTATTGGGCCGGTCAGGATGGTTTCTCCATTATCCACCATAGTGATGGTCAATCCATCAAACCAATCCGACCATTCACTGTCAAGATGCCCCTTGATGGTAATGCGGTAGACATCGTAAGCCATATGACATACCCCTCACACTGCATTGAGCTGGAACCGATGGTACTCGGAACGAATCGCAATACGTGGGTCTGTCTCCTCAGCACCTGGTTCATCTCTGAGATAGAAGCTGACCTCGAGGCTTCTGTGCTGGGTATCGTACACACTATGCCAGAGTGTCCGTCCCGTTGTAAGAAGTTCGAGCCTGGTCAGGTTGGTATACTCTCGCTCCACGGCATCATCGAAAAAGACACAGGCATTCGTCTCCTTCAGAAAGTCCACGCTATACTTGTCGGGATGCGCCTCAATCGCTTGGCTGAGTGTCCGGTAGCGCTGATAGCTATCGCCTCTCCAGGCTGCTGGTCGGTCCTCACTCCTTTCAGGAGCTACCGAGTGCGAAGGCGTGAGGCGCAGTGGATGGTTGGTCACCACTTGCGGCGAACCTGGGCCTTCCACAATATATTCCAGGTTATGGCCAGACGCATGCTCCCAGACGAACGAATGGCCGTGTCGGTCTGCGACCAGATAATGGCACGAAAGCATCACATGATACTGCTTGTTGAGCAGTAACGCGAGTTGTGCCTCCTCTACATTGGCGCAGGTATCCAGAAGTAGGCGCAACACCTGCAATTCGTTGATTCCGACGCGGAACAATTGCATCGGATCTGCCGGAGAGGTATTGCTGGGATCGCCATCGCCCAGTAAGGAGACGGTGAGCCCTTCGGAATTGACCCCATCAAAACACGCACCGAGGAGATCCATGCAAGCGAGGTACAACGAAGGATAGCCGATGTCCGGGTAGACCTCCATAACGTAGGGTTCGCTGTACGTCGGCTTGAGCTGCACGCCGGGAGGGACTGGAACCCCAAGCATTTCAAGCATGCTCCCCGTCTGGGCATCGCAATTGCGGCTCAGGAGTCCATGTGCATTGGTCGTGGTCTGGGGGGGGTAGAACACCACCGAACACCCAACTATTTGCGGTGGCAGGAAAGCCGGATACGTGAGACTCGCCTGGTCCGACGTGTTGTCATCAAGGCTGATGCCAAAGGCATCGGCCACGCCCCTTGCACGCTCCAGCAGGATCGGGTAGTGCTGCTGAAAGTACAGACGCCGGGCTTGAATGAGCCTGGGATCGCCAGAAGGCCTTTTGCGCTTACCATAGCGCTCCATCACGATTTCGGCGAGGTGCTTGCCGATCTCATAGTTGCTTCCCTGTAAGACGAGGTGCCGCACCGTGGGAAAGTCCTGCGGACCACCGCCATCGACGAGTG
>WNGD01009191.1_pt1 | contig 20568 bp, 15 predicted proteins | sample 5400671 | NCBI WGS metagenome assembly WNGD01 (sample SAMN13153369, study PRJNA577476) | soil metagenome | isolation source: 40 cm soil or saprolite under grassland replicate 2 | place: USA:California | collected 2016-06-15 | reverse complement strand
CGCGCTTTTCGTCGTTATGGAAGAGAAGAACGACACCTACCTGGGCCAGCGCTTCGACCAGCAGGACGCCGGGCATGACAGGGGTACTCGGAAAGTGGCCTTGAAAGAAGGGCTCATTTATGGTCACGTTCTTGATGCCGACCATTCGCTTGGAACCATCGGACTCGACGATTCGGTCTACCAGGAGAAAGGGATACCGGTGCGGCAATATGTTGAGGATGTCCTGGATGTTTTTCACCTCGTGGGTACTTTCCATAGTTCCCTCAGAAACTGCTGCGAGAAGGAAAAGGGAGGGAAATTCTTTGTGTCTTCGCGGCTTGGTGGTAAAGGCAGTGCCCCTTCCACCACGAAGACGCGAAGACGCGAAGGATCACGAAGAGTTTTCCGTCGCGGAAGGATCCTTCCAAGGTGTCCCTAAGGTTTCTTTGGGGGCGGGGGCACCGAACCCGCGGCCGGAGCGGCAGCAGGATGGGCCGCGTTATATACCGCGTTATATGCCTTAACGACCTCCTCGGTGATCACCAGGCTAGGATCGACCCAGGCGTAGAATTGCTGGTTTAAGAAAGCCACGGCGCTGAGACCCTTCTCCCTGGACAGCTTGTCGATGATGGGGATCATTTTCTTGCCGATTTGGTTTCCAGCGCGCTGCTTCCGGTTGTCGAGATCTTTTTGAGCGTCCTGCTGCGTTCGCTGCAGCATCGTCTCCTTGTCCGAGATTTGATCTTCAAGGTCCTCCCGCGCGTCGTCTGACAATTTCGGTCCCTGGACTTCCAGCTGATTCCTAAGGGTCTGGATCTCCTTCTGGAGGGCCTGGATTTCCTCAGTTTTCTTTTGGGCAAACTTCTGAACTTCGCCGAATTCCTTCTTCCCCTCATCGCAGCCCAGGATGGCCTGCTCCAGATTGATCCAGGCAATCTTGACCGGACCAATCACCGCGGGTGCGGGAGCGGCGGCGGTTGTCTGTGGCGGATTGACGGGCGTCTGAGCCAAAGCGAATGCCGGCGAGCAGAGTGCCGTAATGAAGATTTTCGCTATGGGTTTTCGACTCATCGAATGTGTTCTCCTATCTGGACGTTTTTGTAGCTCCATCTACACACGGTCTTACAACTCAACGCAATCTTAGCGGCCTAAGGGAAGGAGGCCCCGGCGCAAGCTCCCAAAACCACAAAGCTTATTACAGTTTCGGGTCAATTGGCAAATTTTTCAGGGTCAGACCCCGTCAAAAGCTCCGGCCGATGGTGAACTTGATGTCCCTTCGCGGCTCCCTGAAATGGAGCGGACTCGTTCCGAGTGTAATGAAGCCGTCAAACACCTGTGGGTTGAAAGCAAATATCAGCCGGAAGGGCGCGCTGATGACGGGTAAAAGGAATTGTATTTCCGCGCCCGTGGATCCGCGCACGGTGCTGTTGGTGGGGCCGATCAGTTGCAGGGTACTCGCACCAAAACCGCCAAGGGATTTGGGACGGGAGACTCGGGTGATCCCGATATCGTAAAAGGCGGCAACCGACAACGGGCCGGCAATGGGTATTCGGTATTCTGCGTTCACTATTCCCAGCGTATCCCCTCCCACGGGTACGAGATTCTTGTCTATGCGCGGGAGCCCTGTGTTCAGGTCGATCTCGGGGTTTCCGGCAGAATCGAAGTGGGGCGTAAAGGAAATACCCATGGGGCTGATCGAACGGATGTCGAACCCGCGGATGGTCGTCTCTCCTCCGATAAAGAACCGGTCAAAGAAGGGGATGGTGGAAGGGCGGCGAGTTCCGCCTTGCTCTTGGACTGCCCCGTATGCCTGAATATACTGTCCCAGGAATCGGAAGCCAACGGTGTTGCGCCTGTGGCTCAACCACTTGTCGGGGATGAAATGGCGGAACTCGATCGAGGGTCGAATCATGCTGAAATCACCGCCGAGTATTCCCCCGGAGACGGAGACCGAAAGGTTCAAGCTCGACCCCCTCGTCGGATTGAAGAAATGGTTGGTCGAGTTGTAGCTCAGCATCGGGGTGACCTCGCTGCGGATGATGCCTTTCAATGCCGCATTGGGATTTCCCCCGGGGGCGAATCCGATGAGCTGGTTGAGCGCAAAAGACTGAAAGCCCTCCGCGATGCGTCCGATGCCGATTCTTTGGTACGTGTAGCTTGCGCCGAGTCTCCAGAAGGAATAACGCAGGGGCCGGCTGAGGGTCAGGGTCGATCCGGTAGTGCGCTGCGTGAAAAGCTCGAGGGGTTGCCCGGAGACAACGCTGGTGAAACCAAAAGTGCTGAAGGTGTCGAACCGGTACCGCTGATTGAAAACCGATAGCCCCATGCTGGTCCGTGTGTCGAAGAGATACGGTTCCGTGAAGGAGACGATAAGATCCGTGGTTCGGGTCCCCCCGGTGACGCTGAACTCGAAGCTCTCTCCGCGCCCCCTGAAGTTGTTCGTAGTATAGTTCAACCCGAGGAAACTGCCCGAGATGCCGCTGACACCCCCGGTCAGGCCGATCGACTGCTGGCTCCTCTCCTTGACCTTTACGCCGACATCCACCGTTCCGGTTTTGTCGTCCGGCTTTGCGTTGTAGTCCTTTTCCTCGATTCTCTCGAAGAAGCCCAACTGGTTCAGCCTGAGAATGGATTGATCGAGGAGAACGCTGCTGAAGACCTTTCCCTCTTCCAGGAGAAACTCGCGGCGCATGACCTTGTCGCGGGTCTTGGTGTTGCCGGTGAAGTTGATCTGATTGACGAAGAATTGTCTGTCCTCGACGATTCTGAACGTCAGATCCATCGTTTTCTTCTGTTCATCGAAGTTCTGTTCGGGCAGGTAGGACATGTTGATGTAGCCATAGTTTCCGTAGAGTTTCTTGATCTGTTCCAGGGCATCTTTGATCTTCTTGAAGTTGGCGACATCCCCTTTCTTAAGGCCGAACGCCCTTTCCAGCGCCTCGGGTTTGAACAACTTGCTGTCTACCACTTTGAGGCCGCTGATCCGGTATTGGTCTCCGGCATCGATCGGAATCTCCACGTAAAACTGTTGTTTGGTCTTGCGGAACATCGGAATGAAGCCCCGGGAACCTTCAAAGATGCGCGTCAGGGGCTCGCCTATCTGAACCTGAATGTAACCGTGCTCCTTGTAAAATTGCTTCAGGTTCATCTCGATGTCCGCTTCGAGTTTTTCCCTGTGGTACTTGTCAGTACCCTTGAAGATGGTCATCAGGCCCCGCTCTTTCGTGAGCTTCAGGCCGTCTTTCAGTTCACCGTCATGGAATACCTTGTCTCCCACAAACTTGATCTGGCCGATTCGAACTTTGGGCCCTTCGTCGATGACGAACCGGACACGGACGCTCGAGGGGGGGATGTTTTCGATCTCGGTGTGTACCGTACCCAAAGGCTTCCCGTTCAGATTGAGCAGTTCCTTCAGTGCGCGCTCGGCCATCCGGATTTTGGCGGGGTCATACTGGCTGTCGACAGTCAGTCCGACCTTGCGCTGCTTGAAGTGGTCCAGAATATTGGATTCCGTGAAGGATTTTGCTCCCGGGTATTCGATGGACCGGATGAGCGGCTTTTCCTTTACGACAAAGGTAACAATCTTGCCCGTGTCGCCGTCCCGCTCGTCGATGGAAATTGTCTCAAAGAAGTTGGCTTTGTAAAGGGCTCGAAGGTCCAGCTCCAGGCGTGCCGGGTCAAATGCGTCCCCGTCATGGGCCTGGATGTAAAAGCGAATGGTGTCTTCCGGAATGCGGCGGTTACCCCGGATTTCGATGTGCTGTATGGTGTTTCTTTGAGGCGCCTGGGCCAGTGCCAGCGGGCCCAGGACCAAGAGTCCCACCAGATGGCAGATCCCCGGTTTTAGCACTCTGACCATCCTCCCTCCCTAAAGGACACCGGCCGCCATGCAGAAACGCGCGCAGGGGATTTTTTGTCGCCGAAACGGCGCGCACATGGCCTGGAGCCCAGTCAGCAAAACCGCAATGTTAGACGAAAAAACATGGGAAATCCAGAACGTGATTGGTCTTCGTGGCCTGTGAGAATCCGCCGCAAAGACGCACGGGCTCTGCGAATCACGAAGGATTTCTTGCCAGACGAGGCACTCTATAGACTGCGGGGAAGCCGGGAGTGTTTCATTTTTTTTCGCTCGGAGTTCAAGCTTGCAGCCCGTCCGTCAACGCCCGTGTTGCTTGAGCCCCAACGGGGCGCAATGCAATAGCCCAGGGCAACGCCGCGCGAGCCCTTAGTGCCTTACCACAGGAGAGGTGGCGGTGAAGGCAATGGTGTCCGCTTCCAGGTACAGCTCCACCGTGGAGTCGGGTTTGAGGCGATTCTGAATGAGGGCTTCCGACAGAGGGTCTTCGATGTATTTCTGGATGGCTCGCCTGAGGGGGCGCGCGCCGTAGGATCGATCCTGGCAGGTCTTCTGAACGATCCACCTGCGAACCTCAGGCTTGGATATGACAAAGAGCTTTTTCTGCTTCATCACATCGTTCATCTGGTGGATCAACAGATCCACAATTTTTTCCAGGTCTTCGTCTGTGAGAGCTTCAAAAAGGATGATCTCGTCCAACCGGTTCAGGAACTCAGGGTTAAATATCCGGCGCACCTCGCTGTGGATCATCTCCTCCGTCTTCTTATGGTCCGACTCGGATGTGGTGCGGAATCCCAGGTGTCCGCGCTTTTCAAGAAAACGCGCCCCGATGTTCGAGGTCATGATGATAATGCAGTTTTTGAAGTCCGTCGTGTTGCCCAGCGAGTCGGTAAGCTGTCCATCCTCAAACACCTGGAGGAGAATGTTGTACACATCCGGATGCGCTTTCTCGATCTCGTCCAGCAGCAGTACGGAGTATGGGCTGCGCTTGACTTTTTCGGTGAGCTGCCCGCCTTCTTCATGGCCGACGTACCCGGGCGGAGAACCGATCAGCTTTGACACGGAGTGTTTTTCCATGTACTCCGACATGTCGAGCCGGATCAGGGCGTTCTCGCTGCCGAAAAGGAACGCGGCGAGCGACTTGGCCATTTCTGTCTTGCCCACGCCGGTGGGTCCGAGGAAGAGAAACGAGCCCACGGGGCGCTTGGGAGACTTGAGACCGGCGCGGGAGCGGCGAATAGCCTTGCTCAGCGCCGCGATCGCCTTGTCCTGGCTTATGATCCTCCTGTGCAACTCCTCTTCCATGCGAATCAGCTTGGCCATCTCCTCCTCGTGGAGCGAGGAAACGGGGATACCCGTCCACTTGGCGATCACCTCTTCTATGTCTTCGCGCGTAACCTTGAGCGGAACGGTTGTCCGGAGCTTCCAGCGCTCCTTGATGACCTGGAGGTTTTCCTGCTCGAGATCCTCTTCGAGCCGGTAGCGCGCCGCCTTTTCGAACTCTTGGGCCGAGATAGCGCTCTCAATGCGGCCGTCAATCACCCGAATGCGCCGCTGGATGTTGATCATTTCTTCGGGAATGCTGGTGGCGCGCAGTTTGACCCTGGCGCCGGCTTCGTCGATCAGGTCTATCGCCTTGTCTGGCAAAAATCGGTCGGGGATATACCGGTTGGAGAGGTAGACGGAAGCGTCGAGGGCCTCCTCGCTGTACTTGAGCTGATGGAAGTTTTCGTACTTTTCTTTGATGCCGTGGAGGATAGCTACGGTTTCCCGTTCCGTCGGGGGGATGACTTTAATAGACTGAAAGCGCCGCTCCAGGGAGCGATCCTTCTCGATAGAGCGGCGGTATTCGTAGGGCGTGGTGGACCCAATGCACTGGATTTCGCCCCTCGACAGGGCGGGTTTCAGTATGTTGGCGGCGTCCAGCGAGCCTTCGGCAGAACCGGCGCCGACCAGAGTGTGCAGCTCATCGATGAAGACTACCAGGTTCCGGTTTTCCACCAACTCTTTCATGATGGTCTTCAAACGTTCCTCAAACTGCCCGCGGTATTTAGTCCCTGCGACAATCAGCGAGATATCGAGCGCCAGAATCTTCTTGTCGAGCAGTTGCGGGGGGACCTGACCGTTGACGATGCGCTGCGCCAGTCCTTCCACAATGGCGGTCTTCCCTACGCCGGGCTCGCCGATGAGGACCGGATTGTTCTTCGTCCTCCGGCAGAGGATCTGAATCATGCGTTCGATTTCGTTCTCTCGGCCGATCAGCGGATCGAGAGTGTCGTTCATGGCCGCTTCGGTAAGATCCCGGGAGAACTCGACGAGGCTTAGCGGTTCCTTGACACGGGCCTGGTTATGCTTTTCGGAGGACCCGCGGCTTAGCTCTTCGCGCACCATCGACAGGCGAAGCCCGCGCTCGCGGAGAATCTCGGCCGCCACAGACTTCTCTTCCCGCAACAAGCCCAGAAGTATGTGCTCGGTTCCGATATGCTTATGAGAGAAACGCTCGGACTCTTCGGCAGCCGAGTTCAAAGCCCTCTTGCTCTCGTCGGAAAAGGGCAAGTCCACAGAGGTAGAAACCTTCTCCCGAATCATCGTGCGGCCTTCGATCTCTTTCCGGATGCTGTCGATGGAAGCATTCGCCTTCGGAAAGAAGCGGTTGGTGAGATTCTTGTCCTCCCGGATGAGTCCAAGTAACAAGTGCTCGGTTTCAATGTATGAGCTGCCGAATTGGCTTGCCTCATAGCGGGCGAAAAAGATTACGCGGCGGGCTTTTTCTGTATACTTTTCAAACATAGGCTCGCGTCGATTCCCCAAAATTAGATGTATTATACGGTCAGAAAATTAAGGCGTAAAGACCAAAGCAACGAGAGGGTGTACACACTCCGTCCCCGACGAGGGTCAACCGTGATCCTCCACAGAACTTTTCGTGTGGTCGAGCCTTTGCGCTTAGCGATTTTCGAATTGCGGATTTCGGATTTCAGATTGCGGATTTGGAAAGCGGCGCTCTTTCAATCCGCAATCCGCAACCCGAAATCCGCAATCCTCAGCTGACCGTTCTCCAACCGGTACTGGCGCGAGCAGGTTCGGGCCAGTTTCTCATTGTGCGTCACGAGAACGGAAGTCAGCCCGTGCTGGAGATGCAGCGAGCGAAGAAGTTCCCCGACGGCCTCCCCGGTGTGCGTATCCAGATTTCCGGTGGGCTCATCGGCGAGCAGCAGCCGTGGTTTCCCGACGAGGGCGCGAGCGAGCGCCACTCGCTGCTGCTCGCCTCCCGAAAGTTCCCCGGGCCGGTGGTGTGCCCGCTCGCCCAGGCCCACTTCGTCGAGCGCCTTGCGTCCTAAAGCCTCCGCCCGGTCGCGGGCTTCGCCACGCAGCAGGAGCGGCATGAGAACGTTTTCCAGCGCTGTAAATTCGGGCAACAGATGGTGAAACTGGAAAACGAAGCCGATCGTCTGGTTTCTGAAACGGCAAAGCTCCTCGCGCTTGAGCCTGGAAAGTTCCACCCCCTGGATTGTGATGGTGCCGCCATCAGGCCGGTCCATCCCTCCCAGGAGATGGAGCAGCGTGCTCTTGCCCGACCCGGAAACTCCCGTGATCGCCACCATCTCGCGCTCCGCCACGTCGAGGGACAGGTTCACCAGAACCTCCAGCCGCTGGTTCCCGGAAGGATACGACTTGCAGAGGTTTCGCACGGTGAGGAGATCACTCATAGCGCAACACCTCGACAGGATCGAGTCTTGACGCGTTGCGCGCGGGGTAGAGAGTTGCGAGGAAGCTGATCAGCAAGGCCGTGGCGCACACCAGGGCCACATCCCAAGGTTTCACATGAAACGGGACGTAAGGAATGCTGTAGACTTCTGCCTGGAGGCGAATCAGCCTGTACCTGTCCAGCACGGAGCAGACGCCGATCCCGAGAATTGCACCCGCGGCCGTTCCGATGGCTCCGATCACGATCCCTTGAAGCATGAAGACGGTCATGATTGTTTTCTCAGTCGCCCCCATGGCAGTGAGGATGGCGATGTCGCGCTGCTTTTCCAGGACCATCATGATCAGCGTCGTCGCGATGTTGAGCGCGGCTACAAGAACGATCAGGCTGATGGTGAGAAAGAGGGCGAGTTTTTCCAGCTTCAGCGCGGAAAAGAGCGGTTTGTTGAGATCAATCCAGGTCGTGGTGCTGTACCCGGGACCGGCGGCGGCGCGAATGGCGCCGGCGATCTTCTCCACGCCTTCCAGGTCGTCGGTTTTGAATTGAAGCACGCTGGCGGAGCCTTCCGGCAAAGAAAAGAGCCTCCTCGCCGCGGGCATCGCGGCATAAGCCCAGTTTGAGTCGTAGTCCCAGAGCCCGGATTCGAAAATTGCCGTGACGCGAAATCGCCTGGCCGACACGGACAATCCGAAAGGAGTGAGCTTGCCCAGCGGGACCATGACGCGCAGGATGTCCCCCACGCGCACGCCCAGCGCTCGCGCCATTTCCTTTCCGATGATGAGGTTCTCAGGAGGCGGTGGCGCGTCGGGATCGGTGACGGCCTCAGTCTTATCGAGAGAATTCGGATCACCCTCGGCCACATGGGAAAACAGATCTGCAATCTGCCGCTCGCGCGCCGGTTCTATGCCCTTGAGCACGGCGCCCTGGCTCCTGTACTCGCTCATGACGAACACCTGGTTGAATATTGCGGGGGCGATGCCCACAACGTGCGGGACCTTTTCCACCTTATGAATCAAACGCTCAAATGCGGGAATGGGGGTGTTGTCGATGCGGAGCAGATTGACGTGGCAGGTGGCGCCGACGATTTTTGTCTGGATGTCCTCCCGGAAACCGGTCGACAGCGCCAGGGCAATGACCAGCGCCATTACGCCTGCCGCGACACCCAGCACGGAGATGGCCGAAATCACCGAGACCAGAGTCTGCTTGCGCTTGGCCTTCAGGTACCTTAAGGCAACGAATAGCTCGAATTTCATAAACCGAGCAACGATTGAATCTGAGGAATCCAGAATTCAGAATCCGGAGGGCGGAGGAGCGGGAACAGGATCACGTCGCGAATAGACCGCGAGTTGGTCAGGACCATGGTCAGCCGGTCGATTCCGATCCCTTCTCCTGCGGTCGGAGGCATTCCGTAGCTCAGGGCGCGGATGTAGTCTTCGTCCATTTCGTGAGCCTCTTCGTCGCCGCGGTTTCGGGCGCCGAGCTGTTCCTCAAAGCGCGCGCGCTGCTCGACGGGGTCGTTCAACTCGGAATAGGCGTTGGCGATCTCCATCCCTGCGATATAGAGCTCGAAGCGCTCCACGGTGTCAGGATCCCCTGGCTTCGTTTTGGAGAGGGGGGAGACCTCCGTCGGATAGTCATAAATAAAAGCCGGCTGAATCAGCTTGGGTTCGGCCACCGCTTCAAAAAGCGCCGCCAGGAGCTTGCCCCGCCCGTCCGCCTGCGCGAACGAAACCTTAAAGCCCTGCAGTAATGCTCGCAGTTTTTCGAGCGAACGCAGATCTTCCTCGGAGGGCCGGGAGATGTTCTCCGGCCAGAAGTGGAGGATCGCCTCCTTCATTGTGTAGCGCTGCCACTGGCGAAAGTCGAGAACATGCTCCTGGTAAGTCACCTCCAGAGAACCCGTGACCGCTTCGGCGACCTTTGTAAGCATGGTTCGCGTCAGGTCCATCAGGTCTCGGTAGTCGCTGTAGGCCTGGTAGAACTCCAGCATGGTGAACTCGGGGTTGTGCTGAGAGGAGATCCCTTCGTTCCGGAATATCCTGCTGAGCTCGTAGACACGTGGCAAACCCCCGACGATCAGCCGTTTCAGGTAGAGCTCCAAAGCGATGCGCAGATAGAGGTCCATGTCCAGGGCATTGTGGTGTGTGCGGAAAGGGCGCGCGAGCGCTCCCCCCGCCACCGCCTGCAACACCGGCGTCTCCACTTCGATGTAGCCTCGAGCGTCGAGGAAGCCGCGTATCTCCTGGACGATTCTGCTGCGCTTCACGAAGACGTCACGCGCTTCCTTGTTTACGATCAGGTCCACGTAGCGCTGGCGAAACCGCGTCTCCACGTCCGAGAGTCCGTGCCACTTCTCGGGCAGCGGAAGCAGGTTCTTGGACAGATGAAAGAGCTGGGTCGCCAGGATGGTCAGTTCGTTGGTGCGGGTTCGAAAGAGAGTCCCTTCGGCTCCCACGATGTCCCCGAGATCCAAGAGCTGGAAGAGATCGAAACCCTGATCGCCCAGCTTGTCCTGTCGCGCATACACCTGCACACGCTGCTCGCCGTCGAAGAGATCCATGAATCCCGCCTTGCCGTGCGGGCGCAGGGCCATGATCCGGCCGCAGGTCCGGACAAGCACATTCTGCTCTTTGAGCTCCTCGGCGGTGGCGGCGTCATACGTCCGCCGGATATCGGAGGGAGTGTGCGTGTAGTCGAACTTGTGCGGATAGGGATCGTACCCTCGCCGCTTCAATTCCTCCAGCTTGAACCGGCGTTGGGCTAACGGATTCGTGTTTTCCATATTTCTCTATGTCTTTGGCGCTAACGCATTTTCGTCTGCATAAACTGTACAAAACGAAACCACAGATGAACACAGATGAACACGGAGCAGCGCAGCCGGAACCCCAAAAATCTCACCACAAAGACACGAAGCCACGAAGATTCAGACGGGCAAGAACGTGTGGGATCTTTGTATCTTTGTGGTGAAGACAGGATGCCCGCGCTCCCAGGAGGACGCAAAAAAATCCTTGCCGGATCGCGAAGGATTTTCGGCCTAGTAGCACACATCTGTGTTTGTCTGTGTTCATCTGTGGTTTCCTTGACGCTTTTGGTTGGGTTGGGCTGGGCTGCTCCGTGCCGATAACGGTCCATTTATGGCTTTCCTTGTTCCATTTGCTGCACTAGATCGCTCTTAATGCTATCCAGGACTCCGTTCACGAACTGCGCCGACTCGTGGGTGGAAAACTTTTTGGCGATCTCGAGCGCTTCGTTGATCACCACCGTGGCGGGCGGGTGGGAATCTGACAGCAATTCGTAAACGGCAAGCCGCAGGATATTCCTGTCTACCGCGGCCATGCGACCCAAGCGCCAGTTCTTGGCGTGCTGCTGAATGATGCCGTCGATGTGCGATAAGCGTGACACGGCCCCCGCGAAAAGCTCGTTGGCAAACTCGCGCACCTTTTCTGGATGGTCGTTCATCAGCCAGAACGTGCCCAGGATTTCGGCTTGGGCCTGCTTGCCCACGTCCAGCTGGTAAAGCATTTGAAGCGCGCATTCGCGCGCGATTCTTCGGACTCCCATTGCGAGTGATTCCGTCAGATGTTGCGGTGAAGGGGACGGGACGACGGCCCTGTGGCTGCTAGAGCTGCTTCATCACCTGCACCATTTCCACAGCCGCCATGGCAGCGTCGAACCCCTTGTTGCCCGATTTCAACCCTGCGCGTTCGATGGCCTGCTCCACCGTGTTGCATGTCAAGACGCCGTATATCACCGGAATCCCCGACTCCAGGCTTGCGGAGCCGATGCCACGGGTTACTGTGGAAGAAATGTAATCGAAGTGGGGCGTTTCTCCGCGAAGTAGCGCACCCAGACAGATGACAGCATCGTACTTCTTGGAAAGCGCCAGTTTCTTTGCCACCAAAGGGATCTCAAACGATCCGGGGACATAGACAACGGTGATGTCTTCCGGCTGAGCGCCATTCTTGTCCAGGGCGTCCAGTGCCCCCGCAAGCAGCCGATCGCCGATGAAGGAATTGAATCGGCTCACGACAATGGCAAACCGGCTCCCCTTTGCCTCGAGGCTCCCCTTGATCGTCTTGGCCACCGCCAATCTCCCGTCACCTACGCGGCATTCACCGCTAAGACGCAAAGACGCGAAGAAGTACTGAGGTCTAGGTTCTCGCCGAGGGCCGGAAATTCTTTGCGATTCTTTGCGCCTTCGCGTCTTTGTGGTTAATGGGTTAGTTCGTAATCGCTGGCCGTCAGCGACTACAGGCGCTCGCACAACAGGCGAAAGAAGTCGTGCATGGTGGCGCCGCTGGGAAACACGGGCGTACCCAGGTGTCGCTCCAGGTCGTCAGGGGGAACGTTGTCCACCAGGATGCCATCGACTCTCGAAACCGCCTCGTTCGGGATGATGACGAAATCGCCCAGGGCGCGACCCTCGAGCGCAGCGACGAGATCGCGTCCTGCCAGCAAACCTGCCACCGTGATGTTTTTGCCCATAAAGCTGTTTTCTACCAGTTGCACTTGCAGCCTGGACTGGAATTTCTGGTTAAACGTTTCAGCGGAGGCGCGCAGATAGGGATAGAACAGTTTTGCGGTGGTAAGCGTTCCACAAAGGCCGGGCCGGGGCTTGCGCCAGCGGACGAGCTCTGCATGAAACTCGTTGAGGAACCTGCGCACCATTCCAATACCGTCTTCAATCTGGGCAAAATCGTCGTAGTAGCTCGTGTCCGGCAGCGGCATTTCCCCCTGTATGTAAAACTCGTCCGCCAGGTACGCGAAGGTGCGACGGATCTCTCGCCGGAACGTCTGCTGCCATGGCGCCGCCTGCCGGATGATTTCTCGACAGTAAGAAGCAGTGACAGGCTTGTAGATATGCCGGGGGGGGCCATGATCGGATAACCCCAGGGGAACGATGGCCACCGAGTTCACGCCGGGGTAGTAGCTGTAGAGATCGGCAACGGTCTTTTCGAGGTTCTCGCCGTCGTTGACCTCCGGCATGAGGACGATCTGAGTGTGGAGGCGGATGCCGCCGGCAATGAGCTTTCGCATCTTCCTGTCCAAGTCGTCTGCTTTTTTGCGGCCCAGAATGCGCGTGCGCAACTCAGGATCGGTGGCATGCACGGAAACATAGACGGGTGAAAGCGCCTGTTCGATGATGCGGTCCAGCTCCCTTTCGGGAAGGTTCGTCAGCGTTATGTAATTGCCGTGAAGAAAGGAAAGCCGGTAATCGTCGTCCTTGACCTTGAGCGTAGGCCGCACCCCCGGCGGAAGCTGGTCTATGAAGCAAAAGAGACAGGCATTGTTGCAAGTTCTCGTCTGAAAGTCTTCCACCTGAAGACCCAGGGGTTCCCCGTCCGACAGATCAATCTGCACCAACTGATCGGCGCCCGTGATCTTGCGGATCTCGACATTTGCCTGTTCCTCGGCAAGGTAAAACTTCAGAGCGATCTCGTCGGGGATCGGATGCCCGTTTACGCTCAGGATTTCATCCCCGGGCGCCAGCCCGGCCCGTGCCCCCAGCGAACCTTCCTCCACGTCACGAATTTTGATCCCTCTTCTGGCCATCGGATACACCTTGATAGGACTCGATAAGCTTCACGGAGCGGAACAGATAGTGGACTCCGGAAGTCAACGTCAGAAGAAAGGTAGAGTAGACCACCGGCTTGAAAATTACCACGACTAACTTGGAGCTGAAGTTTCCCACCAGGGCTGACCCTACCGTCAGGAGTTGAGCTGCGGTGGCGCATTTTCCCAGAAAGGAAGGAGGGAACTGCGTCTGGCCCGTTCGAAGGTGTATGATCAGGGCGATGAGGGCGATCAGCACATCCCTGCTGATCGTGGTAACTGTAAACCAAACGGGAACATGGAAAGAAACCGGGACAGAGGGCACTGTCAGTGTCACAAAGGCGGCCGTCACGAGCAACTTATCGGCCATGGGATCCAGATACGAGCCCAGGAGCGTCTTCTGCTCGAGTTTTCTGGCAACAATACCATCCAGGGCGTCGGTGATTCCCGCCAGGATGAACACAATCGTGGCAGCCCTTGCGTGACCATAGATCGCGAGCAAGACGAAACAGGGAATGAAAGCCATTCGAAGAATGGTCAACTGGTTCGCGTAGGTCAAAGGCAAAGCAGCCCCCCTAACTGACCGGATAAGGAATATTATATGGAAACGAAAGAGGTTCCCAGAGTCTGGATTTCAAATGGGCACGTAATGCCTCAGAGCGTATGAAAAATCTACGTGTCGTAGGGGAGACCGGCCCTGCGTGGCCGCCTGCGAGCGCGCGCTATTACCGGCCGTGCGGGCGACCACATACGGTCGCGCCTACGGGCGGATGGATTTCTCTCACATCTTCTGAGGGATTACACCGGCAGGTAAAACGCGCCGGCAGCTTTGACGTCCTGCAACACTTGGTGAACGGACTAATTCAGGATCTCGTTGCCACCGATAATGCTATATTCTGCAACAGGCTGAGGTGCGCCATCGACCAGGTCAAAGAATGTCACTCTCCGGAAATCTGAAAACAATGGATCTGGCCGAGCTTCTCCAATGGGTCGCCATTGGGAGGAAGACCGGCGTGCTTGCCTTCGTCAAGGACAAAGCGAAGAACTACATATATTTTCGCGAAGGGTTGATTATTTCCTCGCAATCCAACGAGCCCATGTATCTGTTGGGTCAGTACCTTCTCTTTCAAGGCAAGATCACCGAAAGCCAGTTCAAACGCGCCTTCGAGCTTCAGCAGCAAACGCGCTTGAACCTCAGTGCCATCCTTGTCCAGCAGGGATTCGTCTCCCAGGAAGACGCGCAGAAGGCGATGATCAGCCGGACCGAAGAGGTTATCTACGACCTGTTCCTATGGGATGAGGGACATTTCTATTTCAAGGCCGACGGATACAACACGGAGGACCTCTTCCTGGTCACGATCGACGTGAACTCCGTGATCTTTGAGGGGGTTCGCCGGAAGGACGAATGGAAACGGATACGCGCCGTCTTCCCGAGCAACAACGTGATCGTGGCCTTGAGGCCCGGGGCTGACGTCAAGTCCATACCTTTGAAGCCTCTCCAGAAGAAACTGCTTTTCCTCGCCAGCTCGGGCAAGACCATTTCAGAAATGATCCTGGAGCTGCACGGCTCGGACTTCCATGTGAACTTTGAGCTGTTTGAGCTTTACGAGAGCGGCATTCTGGAAGTGAAGCAGATCCTGGAGGAGCCCAAAAAGGCTGAGGATCCCAGCCGGCTTTTCAATCAGGGTCTCGAGCACATGCAGCAGCACAAGTACCCGGATGCGATCGCGGTTTTCCAGAAAGTGGTGCAATCCGATCCCCAGAACTTTCGCGCCCACGAACAGATCGAGCTGGCGGAAAAAGCCATCTGCCAGGAGTTATACAGGAACGTCATGCGCCCCAACAAAGTGCCATACTTTCTAGTTCCGATGAACACACTGTCCGAGTACAGCCTCTCACATCGGGAAGGCTATGTCGCCTCGCGCATCGACGGCACGTGGGATGTCAAGTCGATCGTCCTGCTTTCGCCGCTGCGAGAGCTTGAGGTCCTCCGCGCGCTCGAGAAACTGCTCAAGAACAAGCTGATCGCCTTGAAGTGACCTACTACAGCGGGCAGTTGGCAGTGGACAGTAGGCAGTAAGACTTGCACTCTCACTGCCCACTGCTCAAATCCTGTCAAAAGAAGAGCACCGGCAGGATAACGGGATTCAAAAAAAGCGGGACAGGATAACGGGATTAACCGGATTTCGGCTGTCGTTGTCCTGCTCCTGTCGAGGATTTCTGAGCTTAGGGCCCGTCAGGAAATAAGGTGTACATTTTGCTGCTGGCCCCCAGGCCCGCTGGCAAGGCGCGAGCGACGAGCATACCCGCTGCGGTATGTAAGGAGAGCCCGGAGGGGCGCGGCGGCGGGCGGGCATCTGCGGCGTTGCCGCTCCTCGACGATGTCACTACATCGCCTGCGTCGCGGCGCCTTGCATCTGCCCGCCCGGTGCTCGCGCCAAAATGCACACCTTATTTCCTGACGGGCCCTTATCCTTGCGATAGCGGCTTTGGTCAAACAACTGCCGACTGAATTAGTGACTACTCTTCCGCTTCGCGGAGCTTTTCCAGGACGGAGAGGTCTTCCAGCGTGGTGACATCCCCTTTGACGGCGCCTCCGGCTGCAATCTCTCGCAAGAGCCGACGCATGATCTTGCCGGAGCGGGTTTTGGGCAGGGAGTCGGTGAACCGGAGGTCGTCCGGTTTGGCGATGGGTCCGATCTCTTTGACTACATGTTGCCGGAGTTCTTCCCTCAGATTCTCGGAAGGACTGTATGCGCCCTCCAGAGTTACGAAGGCCACGATGGCCTGGCCCTTCAACTCGTCCGGACGCCCCACGACCGCCGCCTCGGCCACCTTATCGTGCGACACCAGGGCGCTCTCGACCTCCATGGTGCCCAGGCGATGGCCGGCGACGTTGATGACGTCGTCGACGCGCCCCATGATCCAGTAGTAGCCGTCCTTGTCCTTGCGCGCGCCGTCCCCGGAGAAATAGAGCCCCTCGATCTCTGACCAGTACTGGCGCCTGTAGCGCTCGTCGTCGCCCCAGATCGTGCGCAGCATTGCGGGCCACGGCTCCCGGATCACCAGGTATCCTCCGGTATTCGCCGGGACCGGATTCCCCGCGCGGTCGACCACATCCGGGACAATGCCGAAGAAGGGGCGCGTGGCGGTGCCGGGCTTGGTCGGCGTGGCTCCGGGCAATGGTGTGATGAGGATACCTCCCGTCTCTGTCTGCCACCACGTGTCCACAATGGGGCAGCGCCCCTTGCCGATATTTCTTTGGTACCACATCCAGGCTTCAGGATTGATCGGCTCGCCCACGGTGCCGAGAAGGCGCAGGCTGGAGAGGTCATGCTTCTTGGGCCACTCGTCGCCCCATTTGGTGAAGGCGCGAATCGCAGTCGGGGCCGTGTAGAAGATGTTGACCTTGTGGCGCTCGACGATCTCCCAGAATCGGTCAGGATTCGGATAATTGGGAGCGCCTTCGTACATCAGACTCGTAGCCCCGTTGAGCAGTGGACCGTAAAGAATGTAGCTGTGGCCCGTGACCCAACCGATGTCCGCCGTACACCAGTACGTATCTTCATCCGTCAAGTCGAAGACGTATTTCGTCGTGAGGTAGACGTAGACCATGTAGCCGCCGGTAGTGTGCACCACACCTTTGGGCTTTCCGGTCGTGCCGCTGGTATACAGGGTGAAAAGAATGTGCTCGGAGTCCAGCGGCTCCGCTGGGCATTTTTCCGACGCAGCTTTCACCAACTCGTGCCACCAGTGGTCTCGACCCGGTTCCATGTTTACCTGCGTTCCGGAGCGGCGGAAGACGATCACGTTGCGAACCGAAGGGGCCTCCTTTAAAGCTTCGTCCACCGAGCTCTTCAACCGGATCTCCGTGCCGCGCCGAAAGGCGCCGTCCTGCGTGATCACGGCTACCGCCTGCGCGTCATTGGTCCTGTCCCGTAGCGCGTCCGCGGAGAACCCGCCGAACACCACCGAGTGAACCGCGCCGATGCGCGCGCACGCCAGCATCGCTATAGGAAGCTCCGGCACCATGCCCATGTATATCACCACCCGGTCCCCTTTTTTGATTTCGAGGATCTTGAGAACGTTGGCGAATTTGCAGACCTCGTGGTGAAGCTGCTGGTATGTGAGAGTACGGACTTCTCCCGGTTCCCCTTCCCAGATCAAAGCGGCCTTGTTCTTACGCGGCGTTTCCAGATGACGGTCCAGGCAGTTGTAGCAGATGTTGGTCTTTCCGCCGACAAACCACTTGGCAAATGGAAGCTTCCACTGCATCACCTGCCTCCACTTCTTGAACCATTCCAGTTCTTCTGCCACACGGCCCCAGAATTTTTCAGGATTTCGAACAGATTCCCGGTACATCCGCTCGTACTGCGCCATGCTCTTTATGTGCGCCTTCGCGCTGAATGCCTTGGGGGGCCGGAAGACGCGTTTTTCTTTCAGTGTCGACTCAATACTTGTGCCGGGGTCTGCCTCGACTTTAGCCATGAAATGTATTCCTCCAGGGCGTGGAAGACCTTCTTAGTAACATAAACGAGGCCTGAATGGCCACAGAGACCTCCGCGGCAGCATGGCAGCGGAGGAGCAGAGGGGCAGGCGCGAGTTTCCCCCCTTCCCCTCCGCTCCTCTGCGTTTCAGCCTGCTCCGTGCCTCTGTGCTAGGACGATCCGTCCTACCAGTAACGCACCGCGTAGAAGATCAACTTCTGGTATTCCAAAAAAAGATTCCTGCTGTCCATTCTTCGGGTCCACCACTTGTCGGGATTGAACCAGTCGTCCGGCGGAGCCGCCTGCACCATGAGCTCAATGCCCGTACCCTTGAACACCCGGCGGAACACCAGCCGCGTCCGGCGCGTGTGGAAGTTGGATGTGACCAGGATCAATCGCTTCAGCCCTCGCTTCTCGGTGTAATCTCGAAGCCTCCGCGCTTCTTCGAGCGTGCTCCGGTTGTATCCGTCCACGACTTCTAGGGCATCTTCCGGCACCCCGAGGAGTCTCAGGACTGCGCACTTTATTTCATGGTCCTCGGCAGCGGAAATGCCGTAGTGTCTCAGCTCTTCTGTGGCCGTCGTGTGCTCGGCTTTGGTGATGAAAATGCGGGGCGCCCATCCCTCGTGGTAAAGCTCTGCCGCTTTGCGAGCGCGCCCCGGCTCGCCGCCACCCAGGATTTCCATGGCGTCTGCCTTATGGAGAGGGTCGGAAACTACCAGAAAGGTCGCCACCCGGGTCAGGATCGGCTCTCGAAAGAGATAAGATCCTCCCCCTGCCGCCAGGAAAAACAGAACCGAAACGAGCAGAACGTTCCTGTTTTTCTTCGCCATAGGTTTTTGAGATTATCAATAAACAGGACCGGCGAGTATAAAAGTTTCAAATGCCTCAAAAGAAGCGCGAGCAGAAAGCACAGGTTTGGAGTTCAGCCTTCAGGCTGCAAGGACTCAGTGCAGGCTAAAGCCTGAACTCCGAACCAAAAGACCGCGAACACATCTGTGCCAGGTTTGGAGTTCAGCCTTCAGGCTGCACGGACTCAGTGCAGGCCAAAGCGCCTCCGATTGCACCGCGTGCCGCGAGCGAGGTTGTGCAAAGCCGAGATCGAGTGATATCTTTCGCCGGATGGGGTTCTCAGCCGATTCGGATGTGTTGCCGGAACGTGCCATAGACAACTCGCGAGCCCTCCCTATGGTTCGCGTCCTGGTCAGCTCGTGTCTCCTTGGCGAGTCTGTCCGCTATGACGGATCGCATGCCCGCGCTGACAACACTATCCTTGAACGTTGGAAGGTGGAACGCCGATTGGTCCCTTTCTGCCCTGAGCTTGCTGGAGGCTTTTCCGTACCGAGATCGCCGGCGGAGATTCAGGGCGAAGGAGGGCTCGCAGTTCTACGCGGCGAAGCCATAGTCGTGGAGAAAGCGGGTCGCGATGTAACCGCTTGCTTTGTCTTGGGGGCGCACCGAGCGCTGCAGGCGGCCCGATGCGACAATGTGAAACTCGCCATCCTGAAGGATGGCAGTCCATCGTGCGGCAGCACATACATCGGGAATGGAAGCTTCAAGGGCTTGAAGCGGGCAGGGCAGGGTGTTACGGCAGCGCTACTCGAGCAGCAAGGAATCAGAGTGTTCAGCGAGCGCCAGATCAAGGAAGCCGCTGCGTATCTGGCTCAATTGGAAGCCGCCGGCGCAGGAGGGAAACCCGGCGACAGCTAAACCGTTCTTCATCGCAGCACCGGTAGCCAAATCTGCCTGGAAGTAGGATTCACACCTCCTCTTCCACCACGGAGGACGCCGAGGATACGAAGATTCACAAGAGCGCTATCTCCGTGCATCTCCGTGTCTCCGTGGTGAAAAAAAGGCATTTGATCCGCGAGCTCAGCGTTCATCCGCGTCCTGATGATGGCGTTTCACGGCGGAACAGAGCAGAGAGCTCACGCAGAGCGCGAGCGACGCGCGGGCCGTACCAGCTCAGAAGCTCGCCCTCGACAATATGGATGTGGCTTACCGCAGAGACTTTTTCACCAAGGGTCTCGAAATCGGTTTTGTCCGCCTCCGTGAAACGGTACGGCTCAGTCGGAAGAATGATGACTTCGGGCCGCTTCAGAACCACCTCATCCAGAGTGAACTTGGGGTATCGGTCGGGATGCTCTTCAAAGACGTTCTGGCCGCCGGCAGCGCGGAGAATGCTGTGCACAAAGGTGTCCCGATTTATCGACATGTAGGGGTTCTTCCAAATTGGGCACAAGACCCGCGGAGGCGGGGCCGGCGCCCTTGCCTTCGCTTTGTCCAGGGATGCCCGGATGGACGCCGTTATTCCCCGGGCAGCGTCTTCTGTCTCCGTCAGTGACGCGATATCGGAAATCATCTTCAAGCAACCTTCCACGGTCCTGGTGAAGTTGACGAATACGTTGAGCCCCGCTTCCTCCAGCTTCGCCACCTGATGCTTTCGGTTTTCCTCCGCATTTGCAATGACCAGATCCGGGTGCAGCGAGAGAATCGTTTCGATGCGCAGAGTCTTTGTCCCACCAACTTTTGTCTTGCCCCGCACCTCCTCGGCGGGATGGATGCAGTAATCCGTCACGCCGCTGACGCGGTTTCCGGCCCCGAGAGCACAAAGCGTCTCCGTGATACTCGGCACCAGCGAGACGATCCTCTGCGCGGGTCCCGCTAGTGCGATGATGCGGCCAAGATCATCCGTCACTCGAAGCAAGCTCCACTCCTTCTAGGTCCACTTGGTGGAAAGTTCACAATTCGGTCAAATTTTGTATCACGGCCGGGACGGCCGTGCCACGAAGCCATCGTGGCACGGGCGTCTCGCCCGTGACTGGCTCGGCGGTATAAGGCTCGCTATCTCTAGCGAGTGAGCCTCATACCGCCGAGGTAGGGAACCGCCGATGCACGCCGATTAACGCCGATGGAAACATCCGCGTCCATCGGCGTTCATCGGCGGTTTCAAACTCTCAGACTGCCCTTCTCTCAACCATGGCTCTCGT
>WNGD01002324.1_pt1 | contig 20568 bp, 17 predicted proteins | sample 5400671 | NCBI WGS metagenome assembly WNGD01 (sample SAMN13153369, study PRJNA577476) | soil metagenome | isolation source: 40 cm soil or saprolite under grassland replicate 2 | place: USA:California | collected 2016-06-15 | reverse complement strand
GCAGCCGCTGGTAGGCCTGCGACTGAGCCTCGATCGCGCCGTCGTCGTCGTCGGAGAAGCGGGCCGCGAAGCGGTTGCGCCGAAAGCCCATTAGGCGGCGCAGCCGGTCGGCCGTGTCCTCACGGACCCAGTCCTCGCCGGCAAGCTCGTCGAGCCGGGCGATCGCCGCGTCGGCAGCATGGATGCGGGCCTTCGACTCCTCCCGCTCGGCGAGGTCGTCGGACTCGACGCCCAGTACGCGGATAACGAAAGGCAGGGTCAGGCCCTGGAAGACGAGCGTCGCGACGATGACTGCGAACGCGAGGAAAATGATCAGCGCGCGGTCGGGAAAAGGATCGCCGGCATCTGTCGCCAGCGGCACCGCCAGCGCCGCTGCCAGCGTGACGGCGCCGCGCAGCCCCATCCACGAGACAACCGCCGGTCGCTGCCAGGGCGGGGCGGGGTCGTGCCGTTCAAGCCGGCCCCAGAGAAACCAAGGGAGGTAGGAAAACGGGAAGATCCAGACGATTCGGATCACGATCACGGCGAGGCCCACCAGCACGGCGTAGGTCGCGAGCTCACCTGCGGTGCGACTAGAGAGCGAGTCGAGGATGTGGTGGAGTTGGAGCCCAACGAGGCCGAAGAGGAGGGCGTTGACTACGAAGGTGACGATCTGCCACATCGCGGCGCCGTCCAGCCGCGTCTGGAAGGTCGTCAACTCTGGTGTGCGCCACCCCATGTAGACGCCGACCGTCACCACGGAGAGCACGCCCGAGACGCCGATCGCGGATGCAGGCAGGTAGGCGAAGTAGCCGGAGAGAAGGGCGATTGTCACCTCGACCGGCGGGTTGTCGAGCCGGCGCCGAACGGCGGCGATCAGGTACCCGACTACCAGGCCCACTGCGATCCCGCCGGCAGCCGTCCAGACGAAGCGCAGACCTGCGTCCCAGATCGAAAACGTGCCGGAGACGACCGCGACGACGGCGACGCGGTAGAGCACGAGCGCCGTTCCGTCGTTGACGAGGCTCTCGCCCTCGACGATCGCGATGATCCGCCGTGGGACGCCGAGCCTTCGCGCGATCGCCGTCGCGGCGAGCGGATCCGTCGGCGAGACGACTGCTCCGAGCACAAAGGCGGGGCCCCACCCGAAGCCGGGGATCATCATGTGAGCTACGGCCGCGACGCTGACGGTTGTCGCCACGACGAGGCCGATCGCGAGCGCCGAGATCGGGATGATGTTCTGCCGCAGGTCGCGCAGCGACGTGTAGAACGCCGCCGAGTAGAGAAGCGGCGGCAGGATCGCGACCAGCACCACGTCCGGTGGCAGCGTGATCGTCGGGATTCCGGGTACAAACCCCAGCGCGAGACCGCCTAGCACGAGCAAAATCGGGTACGGAACTCGCAGAACCGGTGCGAGCACAAGCAGCGCAGCGATCGAGACAAGCAAGGCGAGGAGCACGAGGTCTTGGTGCGGGCCGAAGGTCATCGCCGCGACGATACGCATCGTCCGCGGCCCTGTGAAAGCTAGTCCGGTTGGTCACCGGCTCGCAGTTGCGCTATTCCTCCGAGGGCCAGGTCAGAAGAGATCCCGGCCTACTGATTGTGGCGGCAGGTCGATACGGCGGGGGCCGCGCAGCCGGCGTGGCCCGGGGCTGCTCCATTCGCTGAGTCATCCCGCCCGATGGCGTCAGGTGCTCTTTGCTTCGCTGGCGAGCTACCTGGTCTTCTACTCGTTCGCCTGCTCATTCTGGGATCATGCGTCGCCATCATCGTGGGATTTTCGTTCGTCCGATGCCGTCTTGCCGTTGTCGTGCTTGTTAGTGCGCTGCTGCTGGTAGCGACAGGAGCAAGCGTCTGGGACGCAGGCGCGAGCCTCGCACGCGAAGGCGCGAAGCGGGCCAGCAGTAGGAGCCCGTGTGGGGCCCAGGCCGCGCCGTCCCGCTATCGACACGTCGTCTGGATCATCTTCGAGAACCAGGGCTACGACCACATAATCGGCAATGCCAGCCTCCGGTTCACCAACACACTGGCCAAGAAGTGTGGCCTCGCCACCGACTACTTCGGAGTCGGCGACCCCTCTCTGCCCAACTACATCGCGATGACGTCGGGTGGGACATGGGGCGTGAACGGCGACTCGTCGCCAACGCTCCCCGTGCCAAGCATCTTTTCCCAGGTCAAGGCCCGCGGCCTGCAGTGGCGGACCTACTCGGAGAGCATGCCAAGCAACTGTTATCTGACCGACTATCCGAACCGCGACCCGGTCTACACCGCTCACCACGAGCCTGTTCTGTTTTACAGTCGCGTGCGGTCAGACTGCCGCCGCTGGGACGTGCCGCTCGGCACAATCCGCACAGGGGCGTTGGCGAGAGACCTGTCGGCAAACACGCTGCCGGCGTTCGCGATCATCGGGCCCAACGATGACGGCGGCACAGTCAAGCCCGGCTGCTCGCGCCCCTGCGGACACGTCGATCCGCCGCTGAGCGACGGCTTTCTGCGGTTGTGGACAAACAGGATCGTCGCAACCCCCGGATACCGGTCCGGGAAGACTGCGATCTTCGTCACCTGGGACGAAGACGATTCGTTTTCCGGGGGCCTGTGCCCAAGTCTCCACTGCGACCACCTCGCCACAATCGTCGTCGCTCGCTCGGTGCGGCCAGGCACTCGGTCGGCCACGATGTTCAGCCACTACTCTCTGCTCCGTACAACCGAGGAGCTGATCGGATTGCCGGGACGCCTCGGGCAGGCGGCGACAGCCAACAGTATGGCCGCCGCATTCCATCTCCTCCGCGCCCGCCGATAACACAGCTAGCCGGAGGATATGAGCCATGACGCCCTTATCTAGAACCCCAGTGATATGCTCCTGCGTAGGAAGTCCGGTCGCTTCGCGGCAATGACCAGCTGCACCGACGTTGGCACTCGCCGTGTCACACGGTGAAGGGCCATCGCCTGTGGTTAGTGACAAGTCCCGGAACCGGCGTCGGTGAACGTCCCTCCTGCGGCGGGGACGAACTCGAACTCGTAGCCGCTCGGGTGCAAGACTATCTTCAGCACTCCGTAAGTCCGGTCGTTCGATGCCTCTATGTTGGGAGCCGTGCCCGTGAACGGATAGAGGCTGATCCCACCCGTGCCGACCACGAACGCGCGGAGTCCGCGAGCTGCGTCCGGCCGGTCGCTCAGGTTCTGCGGCGCGAAGCGCTGGTAGTCGTGGTTGGACGCCTGGAGCAGAACGTCGGCATTGCCGTCATAGAGCGCCTGCACCCACGGCTTGAGCCCGTTCTCTCGGGTGTGCGTTCGGGTCGGTCGCGTCCAGTAGGGCTCTTGCATGAAGGCAAGAGTGCAGCGCTTCTTGCTCGCGGCCAGGTCTGCCTTGAGCGCCGTTGTAATTCCCACTACGTCGCAGCGATAGCGAACAGCGGCCGAGGGCAGGCTGATGATGTGCCAGGACCCGAGGTCGAACGAGTAGATCTTCATCGCCGGACGGCCCCAATAGTTTTGATAGCGGGCGTCGGTGCAGGACGTCACGTCGTGCGTCGGGCCGGCGGTGGGGTAGATAATCGGGTAGAGGCCCTTCGGCTTCGGCCCCCAGATCTTGTCGTAGCCGCTCAGGATGGTGCCGATGTTGTCGTACTGGAAGTCCCCGATCCCGAGCTGCGCGACGGGATTGATACGGGCGACGGCGTTCTTGACCGCGATGTCCTCAGGGTCAGTCGCCGATGACGTGTGGTCGCCGACTGCCGTGATGACAGGATCGGGTGCCGACGAGGCGACGACGCGCAAAAAGCCCGTTCGTACGCTTCGCGGCCCTCCTCGCGCGGCGCAGATGTAGCGGTAACGGCCGGCTTTTCGGAAGCTGACCGTGAGTGCTCGTGTCTGGCCGGGGCGGACGAACGGCGTGTGTCTGCGCGCGATAGAGAAGGACCGGGCGCGCCGGCCGACGTTCATCGCCTTGAATCGGAGGCTGCCGATCTTGACGTTCGTCGCCGAGAGCCGGCAGACAGACTCGCTCATCCGCACGATGACGGGCTGGGCGACGAATCCCAAGGGACGCGTCTGAGCCTGCAGCGCCATCAGCGAGCCGGCAATCACTACTCCGCTAGATGCCGCGGCCAAGCGGATCGCCACCCTTTTCAACGTCTTTGCCTGCCCTAGAAGCTGCCTTGTCACCCTGCCTACCAGTTGAGGCCGCCATCGGTAGCCGGCGTCAGTCACAGGGAGATTCCGAGACGAAGCCCCGTTCGGGAAGAATTGAATCTCAGGCTGCGTCAGACGCCGCAGTCGCCCGAGAGTGTGACGCCCTCGCCTCCAACAAGCAAGCCGCGAGAATTGGCAGCGGCACAGCGCACACGGTGGATCTGGAGAAGATCGTCCTCTTAGCTTGCAGAGGCAGAAACGCTCGCCGACCCCCGAAGCGGTACGTCATTGCTGAACCGAATCGCCCCGCCGCACTGCCCAGGCAGCTTCAGCAGGAGGAAGTCGTGGCTGCTGCCGTCCTGACGGAGGCGCGGCTGGCCGACGACGAGGAGGGTCCCCTGTGCCGCCTTCCGGCATTGAGTTCCTCTGGCGGACAACACCCGCACCGTCAATCGCACGCGGGTCAGGCCGCCGAATCGCTCGAGCCGGAGTTTCTTCGCGCCGAGCACCAGCGACGAACCCTCGCGGCGAAGCAGGAATGAGCCCTGCGCCGAGGCCACACCTGGGAGATGCCGCACACCCGGCTTGAAGCGGGCGCTCACCCGGCCTCGCAACGCATACCCGTTGGTCGATTGCCCTCGTACGTGAACGTCGATTGCGTGCACGCGGCTCTTTACACGGAGCGGAACTACGAACGATTGCACGGCCAGTTCCTCACCGTTGGCGGTCCGGACGTGGGCGATCGCGGTTGACTTGTACGTGCCGATCTTCCGCGGGGCCCGGACGAGCATGTGCAGGCGGACGCGCTGCTGGGGCGGTAACAACGTCGCAAGCGACCAGAGCAGCGTCCCGCCGACGCGCCTCGGCTCGGAACTCGTGGAGCCGCTCGTAGTTCGAGTGACGTAGCGGAACGCAGTTGTGGGCAGGTCGAGCCCTAGCGAATCGATCGAAAATGCAAAGGAGTTGGGGTTGGGCAGGGTGACTGTGTAGCCCGTCCGTTGCCCCGGAAGCGCCAACCCCACATCGGGCGTCAGGACGAGCGGGGTAAACACATGCTGTACGAGTTCCGCGATCGTCGTCGGGAGGTCGGCACTCACCCCGTCCCGCGCTGTGCCCCCCGGGTACGCGCCCGCAGCAAGAGACTCATAACAGCCAAGCGCAGCCGTCGTATAGGCCGAGACTTCGCGCACCATGATCAGCGTTCGGCGCGTGGCGCGCATGCGCTCGAGCTCGTGCGGCGTCGAGAGTCCGTGCGGATCCAGGGAGCGATCCCTGCATCCGGAAAGTCCTGCCGTTCCCGCCCCGTTCGGTTCGGCATCGCCCAAGACGAGCAGCACCTTGCGAGCCTCCGGGCGCCAGCCGATTGCCGGATCGCTGTAGCTGTTGTGGAAGGCAAGGTTGTACGACTCTGCGGGCCCGTTCCCCGGGGTGGGGTTCGAGGAAGTCCTAATCCGGCCAAGCGCGTGCTCGACTTGCGCCGGGTCACGAGTCATCGGCTGGAGAAGCTCGTACTCGCCGGCGGGATTCCGGAAGTCACGGAACACCACCACGGCGAAGTGAGTATCGGGTAGCAGCGCCGTGACCCCTTCGACCGCCCGGGTGTCGTCACGCAACGTCTGGGCGCTCACCTTGCTCATGCTCCCGGTCCCGTCGACCGCGATTTCGACGTCAAGCTGCGTTGGAGCCGCGGCCGGCGGGGCTGCCGCCGCGGCCCCCGAACGGCCCCCAGCTATGAAAGCGAACGCCAAGATCCCACCCAGGACTACCCCAAGCAGGACGAGCTTCGGCGTCGCGCGGATCATCTTCTCCCCAACCTCCGTTCTTTCCAAGTAAAGGCGGATGAGCTGACTTGTCAAGGTCGAGGGACCCCGCAGCGCCCAGGCGGACCCTTGACAGCGGTAGCGAGGAGCGCGATCTTCGCACCAGAAAGGAAGGGACCGATGCGCTTGGCGGCGTGGCGCTACCGGGGATCGAGGGCTGGCAGTTCCCTAGCCGGCCGCCGGCTCACCGTCTTCTCAATAGGTGTCGCGTTCCTGAGTATTGCCTCGTTCGTTGGGGGCGCCAGCGCCGCGACGCCGGTGCGTGGCGTGCCGGGCGACCGGTGGGCCGACGTCGTGGTCGTCCAGCCTGAGTTCGGTCAGATCACACCGAACCAGGTGACGGCCAGACGTCTCTTCAACCCCGGCGGCGTGATCGTTGATCGCTCTGTCAGGCCTGCGCGGGTGTACGTCTACGACGGCGGCAACAGTCGCGTGATGGGCCTCTCCCACCTCGGGCACGTCGCCGGCGGGCCCGACGCCGGCAAGCCGTGCACGTCGGACTCTGATGCTCCCGGCTCGTTCTGCCTGATCGACGAGGGTCGCGGCGCCGACCTCGTGCTCGGACAGCCGGATTTTACGCATTCGGGGTGCAACGGCGACGGAAACTTTCAGACGTATCCGGTACGCGCGCCGGCGAGCGCGGCGACGCTCTGCACGATGCCCGTCGATCAGGTGTCACCGCTCGAAGGCGGCTCTTTCGCGGAGATGGCTGTCGATCCGGCGAGCGGCGACTTGTACGTGCCCGACTTCGACAACCATCGCGTCCTCCGCTACCGCTCGCCGTTCACCAGCGACACGATCGCGGACAGCGTCTGGGGACAGCCCGATTTTGCCGGCAATTCGTGCAACCGCGGGCGCGGCGTCGGTGCACCGGACGCGCGGAGCTTTTGTTTCCGCAGCCCTCTCAACGAGGGATTCGTCGCAGGGGTGGCGCTCGACCCGGACGGAAGCCTCTGGGTCGCGGACAATCAGAACAACCGCGTCCTCCGCTTCCCCCGCGATGTCGCAACGGGTCTCCCCGGCCACGTCGCCGACCTCGTCCTCGGCCAGCCGGACTTCAGCTCCTGGTTGCCCGGCGCGGCCCTCGACCGTATGCGGGCGCCGGCAGCGGTCCGGGTCGACGCGAACGGCGACGTGTACGTAGCCGACTCGTTGAACGGCCGCATCCTCGTCTTCGAGCCGCCGCTCGCCTCCGGAATGGCGGCGACCCGCACGCTCGGCAGCGGCTTCCGGCTCCCGACCGGGCTCGAGTTCGATCCCGGGACCGGCGGCATCTGGGTGAGCGACCGGCTGAACAACCAGCTCCTCCTTTTCGTGGACGGCCACCTGAGCAAGGTGCTCTTCAAGGACGTCGAGGACGACAGCGGCACGTGCGGGGGCGCTTACGTCGGGGATGGAGGCAACTTCTTCTCGCCAGGCGACAACGCGTTCGTGGCCTCCTACAACATCTGCGACTCGGCGGGCTCAATCGGAATCGACGCGGACAACAACGTGCTCGTCGCCGGATCGAGCTTCCTCCAGGACGTGTGGCGCTTTCCATCGCCCCTGCCGGATCCCCGGCTGGGCTTCGCCCACTCAGCGGACGCGCGGCTGTTCCCGCCCTACCAGTTCGCGACGCATAACGAGATCGGCCTCGCCGGCATCTACTCCGCGCGCGGGGTCGCAGTCGCGCGGGACCAGGTGATCGTGGCGGACTCTGGGCGGCTGCTCTTCTGGAACCATCCGCGCGGCCTCCGCAGCGGGCAGGCGGCCGCCGGGTTCGTCGGCCAGTCCGACCCGCGCGTCGAGTTTCCGCCGTTCTTCGGCCGCATCCGTAACGACCGTGAAGCTCGGCTGTGGGCGATCCGTGGGAACGCCGTGCTCGTGTACATGCTCCCGCTCGCGAGGGGCGCCAAACCGATAGCGACTCTCGCCGCGCCGATCCCGGTGCTTGGCGGCGGCGAGCTCTCGTGGGGTGACTCGCTCGCGATCGGCGGCATCGCGCCCAATCGGGACGGCACCGCTGTCTGGGTGGCCGAGCCGCGTCGTCACCGCGTGTTCCGTGTCCGCAACCCCCTGACGCGCCCCGTCGTCGACGTCGTGCTTGGTCAGAGCGACCTCGCCGGCACCGCGTGCAACCAGGGCCGCGGTGTCGCGGCGCCTACCCGCGACAGTCTCTGCGATCCCGGCGCAGTCGCCCTAGACCGTCACGGCAACGTCTGGGTTTCCGACCACGCACTCGAGGTCAAGGGAAACCACCGGCTGCTCGAGTATGACGCCGAGCTCTTTCGGCAGCCCGCGACCAGCGCCCGCTTCGGGATCCAGGCGACCCGCGTCTTCGGGACAGGCGGCAGCTTCACCGGTCCTTCGTGCCAGGACGCACTCTGCGGCCCGTGGGAGCCCGCGTTCAGCGTGCACGGGCAGATGGTTGTCGGCCTGAACGGCGTCATCGGTTCACCGTTCCCGCTCGTCTATGACGATCCGCTCAAGAGCGACCGCCCTGACAGCGCCCTGAACGACTTCCACTCTATGGCGTACGCGGCCACCTTCGACGACCGCGGCAACCTCTACGTCGCCGACCTGAACCGCGACCGGGTTCTCGTCTACTGGCGGCCGTTCGCGCACTGAGTCGCGTACCTGCTTGAGCTCGCGGCAGAGAGCGTCGAGCTCGATCGGTTCGAGCTCGCGCTGATCAAGGATCTCCGCGAATGCATCGGGCGAAGCGAGCCCGATTCTTCGGCGGCTCGAGCAACTGCTGCAACTGCTTGCTCGACACGGCAAGAGTCGCGCTGCGACGTTTCGCCTTGGCAGTCGTGCCCTTCAGTGGGACACTTTTGGGTGAGTGAAGCTAGCTGCGGCGCTAATTCTTCCGGCCCTGATCGTGCTCGGAATCGCGACCTTCGAAACGCGGGTTCTTCTCAGTCCGGGGTCGAACAAACCTACACAGGGAATCGTCTGGAACAACCAGACCTTCACGACTCGGGCGGAATTCGCGCGCTGGCTTCGTTCGCGCGGCACCTCTTACCGCGTTTGGGCTCGTCAGCACCCATCGTTCACGGGCGTCGAACCCAGTCGCGAGGCGCAGCCGAGGGCGAAGGTCGAGGGAGCGCGCCAAAAACGTTCCTTTTGGAGCCTCGAACACGTGGCTGGCGCCGCCGCCGTTCTTGCACTTGTCGGGCTTGGCATCGTGTTCGTTCGCTGGCGTCGGCGTCCCCGTAGTGAGCCGTCGCCGGGGTCGACGGTTCTTGCAGCCGTCTCGACGCTTCGAACGTGGCTTCCCCGTCCTGTCGCGGAGGCGGTCGAGGAATCTCCTTGGGAGGTCGCCGCTGTGGTGACGGTATTACCTCTCCTCGTGTACGTCGGGTTGCTTCTCATCCGGGCGTGAGGCCTCGGCTCCGAGGCGGGCTGAGCCGGCGTGATCGTGCCCATGGCCGGTCGGCAAACGTGGCTGCTTCAAGATTCACTTGACGAATTCACTGGTTTCGCTTCATACTCGTATCCGTTAAAAAAATAGGCCGTCCGGCCTATTGAAGGCGTCAACCAAAGCTCGGACGATGTCTCAGTCGCCGCATGCTGCGGCCCCTCGACTAGAGGGAGGCGACACGATAAGGTTGTTTGGGGAGAGGGAGGTTCGAATCGATGAAGCATTACGGTCCCCGCGGGGGGCGGACACCGTTGGCCACCCGGCCTTTTCTCGGTGCCCCTGCGAAGGGATCGTCTACGTGTCGCCGCACATCGTTCGACGAGAGGGAGCGACGCTATGGCGTGGTTTGGGGAGAGGGAGGTTCGCCCAGAGGGCGAAGCCGAAGCCGTTCAGACTGTGGGCGGATGTTGGAATGAAGTATCGCGTTTGGCGCCCACCCGTTGGTCGAGCGCTCATCGCGAAGTAGGTCGGCAAACCGAGGGGAAATTCCCGTCAGACGACGGACCGGGAGTCGAAGCCCGGAGCGTGCCCGAGCGCGCTGGTTCCACGTCTGTGGCCGTCGCGTACACGACCAGTGACAACGGCAACGAAGAAGCAAGCGCCGGGATGCCGCGCGTCAGCGTCGTGATCCCTGCGATTAATGAGGCGCGCAACCTTCCGCATGTGCTTGCGGATCTTCCTCCGGACGTCTTCGAGGTCGTTCTCGTCGACGGCCGCTCCACTGATGGCACCGCCGAGGTCGCCCGGGCCCACTATCCCACGGTCCGGATAGTCGGCCAAAGCGGCCGAGGTAAGGGCGACGCTCTCGCCTCAGGCTTCGCGGCTGCCAGCGGCGACATCATCGTGATGCTGGACGCCGACGGATCGGCGGACCCGGCAGAGATTCCACGATTCGTGGACGCGCTGAAAAGCGGAGCAGATTTCGCCAAGGGCTCGCGATTTGCAGACGGCGGCGGTAGCAGCGACATCACGGTCATCCGCGGTCTTGGGAACCGCTTTCTCGTAACGCTCGTGAACGTTCTCTACCGCACCGACTATTCGGACCTCTGCTACGGATACAACGCCTTCTGGTCTCATTGTCTGGAGCGCATCAACGTCGACTGCAACGGGTTCGAGGTGGAGACGTTGATCAACATCCGCGTCGCGAAGGCGAAGCTCCGCGTGATCGAGGTGCCCAGCTTCGAGCGAGATCGGCTCTTCGGGGAGAGCAATCTACGGACGTTCCGCGACGGATTCCGTGTCCTCAGAACCATTCTGCGGGAGCGCTTTAGGCAACCGGCCGTAATCGAAGCCGCAAACGCACCTGCCGGCATTCAGTGAGCTTCGGGCGCTCGCATCGGGCGGGCTCGGACGCCCGTAGCGCCGCGGTTCACTCGGTCCGTCGAGCGACGCGAGTCGCGCTAGCAGCGACCGGCGCGGACGGCAGCGCGACGGTCCAAAGCTCGACCGTCAAAAGCGGGACCTACGCGGGGCAGTTGTCGGAGACTGCGACTACCGGCAGCTTCGCCTACGCACGGAGGTCACTGGGAACTGCACGCACCGACCTCAGGGTCAGCGGCGACTTCGACGTTCTGCAGGAAGGGGCGAGCGGCGGCAACGTTCCGTTCATCCGGCTGTTCGACCCGGCAGGCACTCGGCTCGTCAGCCTTTACCGCCAGAACCAGAGCGGCAACAAGGTCCAGGTCGGATACGGCGGCGGCAACTTCATCACCACGGGGACGCTCGCTCTCAACACGTGGGGGCAGCTCGAGCTTCACGTAATCACGGCCGGTCCGAACACCAGCACGGTCGCAGGGTTATGATCATCTCGAAAACACCGCTGCGCATTAGCTTCGTAGGGGGTGGAACCGACCTCCCCGACTTCTGCGAGAAGCACGGCGGTGCCGTCGTCTCAACCACGATCGACAAGTGGATCCACGTGATCGTCGCGCGTCGGTTCGAAGGCGACGTTCGCGTCAGCTACTCCCGGACGGAAATCGTGGATGCCGCTTCGGCGGTCGGGCACGATCTGGTCCGCGAGACGATGAAAGCGACTGGCATTCCCCGCGGCGTAGACGTCGTGACGCTCGCCGACGTCCCGTCCCGCGGCACGGGCCTCGGCTCGTCTAGCGCTGTAACCGTCGGACTCTTGAACGCGCTGTACGCCTTTCAGGGTGTGTACAAATCGCCACCGCGGCTCGCCAAGGAAGCGAGCGAGATCGAAATCGACATTCTCGGAAAGCCGATCGGCCGCCAGGACCAGTACGCAGCGGCTATCGGCGGGCTCAATTTGATCGAATTTCTTCCGAACGGTGGCGGCGTCCGCGTCGAACCGCTTGTCTGCCCGCCGGGAACGCTCAAGCGTCTCCATCGGTCGCTTCTCCTCTACTTTACAGGTCGGGACCGTGCCGCCGAGCAAGTGCTCGAAGGGCAGGGAGCTGCGATCCGGAACGGCACCGCCCTGCCTGCGCTCGAGACGATGCGAGATCTTGCTTACGAGCTCCGGGACCGCCTCAGCGCCGGCGACGCCGAAGCTGTAGGCGACCTACTCCACCGAAACTGGGAGCTGAAGCGATCTCTCGTCGACGGCCTCAGCGACCCGGAGATCGATGGCTGGTACGACGCCGCCCGCGAGGCAGGCGCAATCGGCGGGAAGCTGCTCGGGGCCGGTGCCGGTGGCTTCTTCTTGGTCTTCGCTCCGCCAGAGCGGCACACGGCCATACGCGGCGCCCTGCCGCACCTCCGCGAGGTCCCGTTTCGGTTCGCAGGCCGCGGCACGCAGATCAGCCTTCTCGACGACGGGAGCCTCTAACGATGCAATCACAGGTCGCCGGATATCTCGGACAGCTGCGCGACACCATCGACACGCTCCCACGCGATCGCCTCGCCGCCATGGGCGAGATGCTCTTTCGCGCTTATCGGAACGAGAAGCAGGTCTTCACCGTGGGCAACGGCGGTAGCGCCTCGACGGCGAGCCACATGGCAGCAGATCTCGGCAAGAACACGATCGGGCCGAACATGCGCCGCTTTCGCATCCTGAGCTTGAACGACAACGCGGCGATTGTCACCGCGCTTGCGAACGACATCGGCTACGAGCACATTTTCTCGGAGCAGCTCGTAAACCTGATCCAGCCGGGCGACCTCCTCATCGCAATTTCGGGCAGCGGGAACTCGCCCAACGTCGTCCGGGCAATGACCTACGCGCGTGAGCAATGCGCCGAGGTCGTCGCCGTGCTGGGCTTCGACGGCGGCCGCGCGGCTGCCCTCGCCGATCTCGCAGTCATCGTTCCAAGTGACCACTACGGGATAGTCGAGGACGTGCACCTGATCATCAACCACATCCTCGTCGACTACTTCAAGGTGCGACTTGCCGAGGAACAGCCATGTCTCGCCTAAGCCGCCCGGCCGTGTTTCTTGACCGGGACGGCACATTGAACACGCGCCCGCCGCCACATTCGTACGTTTCCTCCCTGGACCAATTCGCGTGGCTGGACGGAGCGGCCGACGGCATCGCGCTGCTGGCGCACGCGGGTTACGCTGCGGCGGTCGTCTCGAACCAGCGGGGAATTGCGCGTGGGCTGGTCAAGGAGCGCGTCCTGCGGGAGATCGAGGCACGGGTCCAGTCCGAGCTCGCGTCGCGCGACTGCCGGATCGAAGCTTTCCGCTACTGCCCCCACGACCTTGACGAGCTATGCGCATGCCGTAAGCCGGCGCCAGGTCTCCTCCTCGACCTCGCGCGAGAGCTCGATTTCGACCTCGGCCGCTCGTGGGTGATCGGCGACTCCGAGAGCGACGTGCTGGCAGGCGAGGCCGCCGGCTGCAGGACCGTGCTTCTGGGCGCCCCACCGAGTTCTTCTCGGCCGAACCGGCTCGCCGGGTCGCTGCTCGAGGCGGCCCAGTTTATTACCGCAGAAGACGCATGAGCGGTGGGTGCAGAAGGGAGATGTGGCCGCTACGCCTGGTCCTCGAATTCCTCGACGAGCTGCCGGTAGGTGTCTGCAAGACCTTTAGTGAGCTCAATCTGGGCACGCCAGCCGAGCTCGCGGTGCGCGTGCTCGGGATTCATGCAGCTACGCTCCAGCTCACCCGGCCGCAGCGACGCAAGCTTCGGCTCGACGGTCGTTCGCGCGGCCGCTCGCAATGCCTCGAAGATCGTACGGACGTTGGTCTCCGTGCCGCTCGCGATATTGAAAACGCCGGGCTTGCCGCGAGCTGCGAGCATTGCCGCGACTACGTCGGAAACGTGGACGTAGTCGCGAGTCGGCATCCCATGCCCGAACAGCGTCGGAGACTCGCCGCGCCAAAGCTGGTAGCTGAAGATCGCGACCACACCGGCCTCACCATGGGGGCTCTGCCTTGGACCGTAGACGTTGCCCAATCGGCAAACGGCATGGGGCACGCCGTTCGCGGTGGACCACGTGACGACGTATGCCTCGCCCGCCCACTTCGAGGCTCCATAAGGAGCGATCGGAGCAGGGATTCGATCTTCGCCGGTGGGAATCGGCGCGTCATTCCCGTAAAGCGCCCCACCAGTCGACGCAAAGATCACCGGAGCGCCGTGCCTCTTCGCGGCCTCGAGCACGTTCACCGTTCCCTGAACGTTCACGGCGCAGTCGCGATTGGGATCTTTAACGGAGACGGTAACGCTCGATTGCGCGGCGAGATGGTAGATCACCGCAGGGCGCGTCGAATCGATCAGGGTGTCGAGCGCCGCACGGTCGGCGATGTCGACCTCTTCGAGCACGCTCTCGGCTGCAACGCGCTCGGCAAGGCCGGTCGAAAGGTCGTCGACCACGACCGTCTGGGTTCCGTCAGCCACGAGCGCGTCGACGACGTGCGAACCGATGAAGCCAGCCCCACCAGTGACAATCGCCGTCTTCCGCTGCATGGCTCCCTCGCGAGCATTCATGTTCAGCGTCCCCATCCGGACGCCCCGACGGGCGTGATGATACTGGCGGCCGGCCGTGGCACCCGCCTCGGCACGATCGGCGAGGAAACCCCGAAGATCCTGCTCGAGATCGGCGGCGAGCCGCTGCTCTCCAGGCATTTGCGCTACCTCGAGCGCGAGGGCGTCCGCCGTGTTGTACTGAACGCGCATCACTTGGCCGACCAGGTCCAGCGCGTCGTCGACGCCTATCGTGGACCGATCGAGTTGACGGTGCTCGTCGAGCCGACTTTGCTCGGAACGGCGGGGGCCGTTCGGAACGCGCTTCCCCAACTCGGCCCGGGGCCCTTCATCGTCTTGTACGGGGACGTGCTGATCGAGGAGCCGCTGGCGCCGCTGGTCGACGCTCACAGGCGCGCGGACGCAACAGCAACACTGACCGTCTACAACTCCACCGCGACGGCGGGAAAGGGCGTAGTCGAGGTCGATTCCGCGGGGCGCGTGCTGCGATTTGCTGAAAAGCGACACGACGGGCCAGGCCTCGTCAACGCGGGCCTCTACGTGCTCGAACGCCGGCTCGTCGCAGCTCTGCCAGCCGGGATACCTCTGGACTTTGGCCACCATGTCCTCCCGGCCGCCGTCGCACAGGACGAGATCGTCTTCACCTACAGGCTCTCCGATGAGGTGATCGATATCGGCACCCCGGAAGCGCTTTCACGCGCGCGCGAGATGCTTGTTCGCCGCGCGGTGAGACATACCGGCTTCTCAAGAGGCCGCACGGCCGCAAGTGAGGCGCCGTGACGACCTTCTCCGTCGTCATCTGCGCCTACTCGGACGAGCGCTGGGAGGAGCTCCTTGCGGCTGTGGAGTCTGTGCAGATGCAGTCCACGCCGGCACTCGAGACGATCGTTGTCGTCGATCGGAACCCGGCGCTGCTCGAGCGTGCACGGCTCATCGAGCAGGTGACTGCGGTCGAGAACAGGCACACTCCAGGACTCGGCGGTGCCCGGAACAGCGGCCTCGAGGTCGCGCAAGGTTCTGTCGTCGCCTTTCTCGACGACGACGCCGTAGCGACGACGGACTGGCTCGAACACTTCAGGCGAGCCTACGAGGACCCGAAGGTGCTCGGTGCGGGCGGCTCGATCGAGCCGGTATGGGCATCAGAGCGCCCACACTGGTTCCCCGACGAGTTCGGTTGGGTGATCGGCTGCACATACCGCGGCTTGCCCGATTCGCCTTCAAGGGTGCGCAACCTGATCGGCTGCAACATGTCGTATCGACGTGGCGTCCTCGAGGAGCTCGGCGGTTTCAGGCTCGGCTATGGATGCGACGAGACGGACTTCTGCATCCGGCTTGGACAGCGCTGGCCTACTTCCGAGCTGAGGTATGTCCCTGAAGCGAAGGCCTTCCATCGCGTAACCCCGGAACGAGCCCGCTGGCGCCATTTCCGCACGCGCTGCTTCTTCGAAGGCGGCTCGAAGGCGGTTGTTTCGTGGCTCGTCGGCTCGTCAGACGGCCTCGCTTCCGAACGGGCGTACACGTTCCGGACCCTGCCGCGCGGGCTTGCCCACGGGCTTCGTGACGCGGCTCAAGGCGATGTCGCGGGGCTTGCACGTGCCGGCGCGATCCTGGCCGGCCTCACCTTCACGACAGGCGGCTACGTCATGGGGAAGGTCGCCGTACGCGAAGCGGCGGAACGACGAGGGTGGAGCGAGCTAGGAGGCAATGGAAAGCGTGGCTGCTGATCGGGCAGACCTGGCTACCCCGAGGCCGATGAGCAACGGAGCGGTCGACCTCTCGGTCGTCGTCCCAGTCCGGAATGCCGAGCGCATCGTCGACGACTGCCTCGCCTCGATCATCCGCTCGCGACCGCGGGAGATCATCGTCGTAGACGGGATGTCGACCGACGGGACGGTCGACTCGGTGCTGCGCTACCCCGTCGAGCTCCTCTCGGACGAGGGTCGCGGCCTTCCGGCCGCTCGGCTCATCGGTGCCAGGGCGGCGAAGTCGCCGCTCGTCGCGCTCATCGACGGTGATGTCGTTTTGCCCGAGGGTGCGCTTGAAGAGCTACTCGACGAATTCCTTGCCGACCGTTACGACGCTCTTCAAGCCGGTCTCGCCAGCGTCTCTGGCCCCGGCTACTGGGGTCGCGCTCTTGTCGCACATCATCGCTCCGGACGGAGCAAGGATTGGTTCGGCCTCGTCGCGACGATCTTCGACCGGAAGACCCTTCTCGAACACGGACTCGACGAGGGCTTCCTCTCTGGAGAGGACATCGAACTCCGTTGGCGACTGCAGCGTGCCGGTGCCCATATCGGCGTCTCGCGCCGGACATTCGTGACCCACCGGTTCGACGACACCTATGCATTTGCGCAAGCCCAATGGCTGGCTGACGGACATGGAAGCGGACGGATGATGAAGAAACACGGGCTCCGCGGGGCCTGGCTCGCCCTCGTCCCCCTGGTTGCCGCAGCCCGGGGAATCGGTTTCTGTCTCGTTCGCCGCCAGCCTCAGTGGGTCCCGTATTACGTGTGCTTCGCCGTGTTCAACTATCTCGGAATCACGAGGGAGCTGGCGCCCTCTATTCGTCTGGCGGGGAACGCGCGGTCATGATCGAGCAACGCCTGCCCCGGCGAGCGGCCCGACGGCTCGTTCATGCGACGTTCGGGCGTGAACCTGGTCCTCAGCCGCAGCGCGGCGGGCGCTCGCTATCAATGCTTACGAGCTCTCTCGCGCTCATCCTCGGGAAGGTCGCGACGATGGCTGTCGGCTTCTTATTTTGGGTCGTGGCAGCACGGACTTTCGAGCAGTCGGAGGTCGGCCTGGCGGCAGGGGCGGTCTCGGCGGTGATGTTGTGCACCCAGCTGGCGCTTGTCGGGGTCGGCTCATCGGTGATCCTGAACTACCCGCGGCATAAGCGCGACCCCGCCCCTCTCCTCGACTCCGCGTTCAGTCTGGTTGCAGCTGCATCCGTTCTTGCGGCCACGATCTTTTTCGTTATCGCGGCGAGTGTGTTGCACGAGCTGCGGGTGGTGGCGACGGATCCGGTATTCGCGCTCGCGTTTGTCGCCATGAGCGTGCTCGGCACGATCGGGATCCTTCTCGATCAGGTCTCGACGCTACTTCGCCGCGGCGACCAGATGCTCGTGCGCGCGCTCGTTTTCGGCGTCACCAACGTTGTACTCCTCGCCCCGATCGCAGCCCTGTCTAGCGCGGCCGGCGCAATATGGATCTTCGCAACGTGGGTGGGTGCGGCCGCCACCGCGGTCCTCCTCGGTGCCGTGCAGCTGTGGCGCACGCCTCTGCGCTACAGGTATCGCCCGCGCTTGCGCTGGCACCTCGCTTGGCCGCTGCTCCGCGTCGGCGTCCCGAATCACTGGCTTACTTTGACCGAACGGGCGCCCGGACTGATCCTGCCGATCATTGTCACGGAGCTCGTCTCGCCCGCCGCCAACGCCGCCTGGTACGCCGCCTGGATGATGGCGTGGGTCCTCTACATCATCCCGATCCAGGTCGGTATGACGCTCTTCGCCGAGGCCGCGAACAAGACCGCGTCGCTGACGAAGCTGATCCGTCACGGCCTGCGTTCGTCGCTCGTGCTCGGCGTCGCCGGCGCAGTGGTCGTCGCGCTGATCGCCCCACAGCTGATGTCGATCCTAGGCCCCGGGTACGCTGAGGCAGGATCAGCGCCGCTCCGCATCCTTGTGCTCGCCGTCGTTCCGCTGACCTTCATTCAGGCGTACTTCGTCGTCTGCCGCTCGACCGGCAGGCTCCGAGAGGGAATCGCTACTGGGGCGCTCGGGGCTTCAGCCAGCATCGGCGGCGCCGCCGTGGCGGCGATCGCGACGGGACTTGTCGGAATGGCTGTTGACTGGGTCGTTACGCAAGTCGTGGTAAGTGTCTGGGCGGTGTGGAGACTCTTCCGGCTCAGCCGTGCGTCGCGACAGAGTGACCTGGTGGCGGTTGATCGGAGCCGCCCGGAGGCCGAGCCTCTCCCGGCTGGGATCGCGGAACGCGGCAGGTGACGATCACGGCGCCACCGGTGAGGCCACCCCGACCGAAACGCTGATGGCGAATGTCGCCGGGGTCGCAGGCGAGGCCGAACGGCGCCCGCCGGCCGAAGTAGTCACGCGGTCCCTGCGGGCATACCTCGCACTCTCGATGCTGACGGCCGGAGGAGTCTTCCTCTGGGCGATCTCGCTGACGGAGATCGACCTGCGGCGAATGAACGATCTCGGCCTCGTCTCTGTGCTGCCGGGCAAAATCTATCTCGCGCTCGCGCTCGTCACGATCAGTTTCTGTCTCAGCCTTCGCGAGATCGAGGCTCGTAAGCCGCTCGTCGTTGCCAACGTCCTCGTGCTCATTCTCATGCTCTACGCGATCACGCCGATCGTGGAGCACGAACCGAAGCTCGCTGCAGCGTGGCGCCATGCCGGAGTAATCGAGCAGATAACGCGGACCGGCCACATCGATCCTCGGATCGATGCGTACTTCGACTGGCCCGGTTTCTTCATCGCCGGCGCCTTCGTCACGAAAGCCGCCGGCCTCGGCGGTGCGATCACGCTAGCGCGCTGGGGACCCATATTCTTCAACTTCCTCTTCCTCCTCCCCCTGCTTGTCATCTTCCGGACTGCAACGCGCGACGAGCGGGCGGTGTGGATCGCCGTCTGGTTTTTCTACGCAGCGAACTGGGTGGGACAGGATTACTTCTCGCCGCAGGCGCTGAGTTTCTTCCTCTACCTCACGCTGCTCGCGCTCATGTTGCGTTGGTTCGTCCGCAGTGGGCACCTCCGTCTGCCGGCCCGGCTCAGCATCCCGAAGCCGGCGTGGCTCGTCGGGACGGTCCGCCGTGCCGTGCACACGCCCCCAGTAGCCCCGGCCGAGCGCGAGCTACTCCCTGCTCAGCGGGTCGGCCTGATGATGGTGGCGATCATCATCCTTGCTGTCGTGGCGGCGATGCACCAGCTGACGCCGTTCACGATCCTGCTCGCGCTCGCGGCGCTCGTGCTCGCGAACCAGACGAGCGCCCGGGGTTTGCCGCTGATCGCGGCAGTGCTGACAGGTGCCTGGATCACGTTCATGGCGACTGCATATCTGAAGGGTCACCTGAGTTCGGTCACGGGGAAGATCGGCCACCTCGAGGAGAACGTGCAGTCGAACGTCGGGGCCCGGCTCAGCGGAAGCCCTGAGCATCGAGAGGTTGCCAACGAGCGCCTGCTGTTCTCAGCGAGCGTCTGGGGTCTCGCGGCGCTCGGGACGATCCGGTCGTTCAAGGATCGTCGGCCTTACGCCGCTTACCTTCTGCTTGCTGCGGCGCCCTTCGCGTTGGTGGTGCTCCAGCCCTATGGAGGGGAGGTGGTGCTCCGCGTCTATTTGTTCGCGCTCCCATTCGTCGCGCTCCTTGCGAGCGCCCTCTTCGACTCGACGACCGCCGCTCGTGGATCGTGGCCGAAGACAGCGGTGCTTATCCTCGTCAGCGCGGGTCGCATCGTCGCCGAGACGGAGGCATGGAAGCGCCTGGTGAGGACTGATGGGGACATGGCGCCGGTCGTGAAGGAGGTCGAGTCGCTGATGAAAAGCGGTGGGCCGGGTGGTTCCTATCTCATCGTGACCCGAAGCCAGAAGGTCTATCTGGAAGGTTTCGGGTTTGCGCCGGAGGGTTCGCTTACCCGATTCCAGAACGCGATTGCCCACTCGCCCAGTTTCCGATCGGTTTACGCGAATCCTGACGGTGATGTCTTCGTTCTTCGTCAGAGAGCTTTCCGCCGGTGATCCCACGGCCGGCTCTGTGGTTGGTGATGCTCGCGGCGGCCGAAGGCGTCATCGCCATCCTTGTCTACGGCGACGTGCACTCGCCTGTTCGCGTTGTAGCCGTTCTCTCGTTCCTGCTCATCTGCCCGGGCATGGCGTGGATACGCCTGCTTAGGCTCGACGAACGCCTCACCGAGGTCGTGCTTGCCATCGCCCTTAGCGTCGCGATCGACGCCGCACTTCCGGGCGCGATGGTCTATGCCGGAAGATGGTCGGCGGGGGGCGCACTCGCAGCCGTGTTCGGCCTGACACTTGCCGGCGCAACGGTGGAAACCATTCGCGCCACGCGCAGACCGGGAAGTGCAGCAGCTTGAACGCTCTGATCGGCGACGCCGTGACCCTCATCCAGTTGAAGAGCCACCGCTCTTCGGCGCTTGGCATCGACGTCGCGGCGATTCTGCTGCTTCTCTTCCTTCTCGTGGAGGTGGAGCTGTTGAGGGCGTGGAACGCCGCTTGGGGACGAGCGGCAACGCGCGTGCTTGGAATCGCCATCGTTCCACTTCTCTTCTCGTTCGTGCTGATCGTTGTCGTACGCGCTCTCAATCTTCGCTGACAAATGT
>WNGD01002256.1_pt1 | contig 20580 bp, 19 predicted proteins | sample 5400671 | NCBI WGS metagenome assembly WNGD01 (sample SAMN13153369, study PRJNA577476) | soil metagenome | isolation source: 40 cm soil or saprolite under grassland replicate 2 | place: USA:California | collected 2016-06-15 | reverse complement strand
TTAAGAAATATGGGCTGCTCGGCCAAAGCGGCGGGATCGCGCAGGCAGACTAAATCCTGCCCCTGCAACCTCACAGGAAACGCCTCTACCGGGCGCAAACGCGGATGGGTAACTCTTTCGCGTGCTTCCATTGCTGCTACTCCCACTAGCCAGCTACGAAGTTCACAAACTGGTCAAGTTACGTACGAGAGCCATGGTTGAGAGAAGGGCAGTCTGAGAGTTTGAAACCGCCGATGAACGCCGATGAACGCGGATGTTTCCATCGGCGTTAATCGGCGTGCATCGGCGGTTCCCTACCTCGGCGGTATGAGGGTCACTCGCTATCTATAGCTAAGCTAGTGAAGATACTTGTCTCGCCAGCATTCGAATACGATCAGCGGCCAGAGTTGATGGCTGTTGTTGGCCGCTCCTTTCAGATGGTCCGCCTTCAGTTTTTCGATGTAGGGCGCGTTGAAAAGCCCTTCCCTTTTGATCCGCTGCTCCGACAAAACGTCCTCCATCAGCGGCCGCAGCTCCTTCTTGAGCCAGTTCTTGATGGGAATGCTAAAGCCTTCCTTCTTGCGGTGGAGAATCTCCTTTGGGAGCTTGCCGGCCATGCACCGCTTGAGCAGGTATTTGCTTTGAAAACCGTTCAATTTCAAATGGCTTGGCAGTCCGGCCGCGAACTCCACGACCCTGTAATCGAGAAAGGGTGTTCGCGCTTCCAGGGAGTTTGCCATACTCATGCGGTCGACCTTAGCCAGAATGTTATCGACGAGATACGTCTTGATGTCGGCAAACTGCGCGCGCCAGAGCGGATCCGCTTCTTTGACCGCATCGAGATAGGCCACAAAACGCGAGCACGTATCGAGCCCGCCTGCCGACCCTCTTAACTCCTCGCTGTAGAGCTGGCTCTTCTTCTCCTCCGTCATGAAGGTACTCCAGCGGAAATGCCGAAGCGACGCAGGAAGAGCCGATCCCTCCACAAATCTCTTGAGTTTGTTGACCGCCCCCTTTTTCTGGGAGGAAGGGGGGATACAGTTCATCAGCAGAGGAATCCAGCGGCGCCTCAGGGCGCCGGGCAGTTTCTGGTAGTACCGCGCAATCTTGTCGGCGACATACCACTCATAGCCCGCGAAAAGCTCATCCCCTCCGTCACCGGAGAGGACCACCGTGACGTTGCGCCGGGCAAGCTGCGATACCAGGTACGTCGGGAAAACGGAGACGTCCGCCAGGGGTTCACTGAGAAACCCGACGAGATGCTGCACCAGATTTACGACATCGGGTTTAATGATGAGCTCGTGGTGATCGGTGCCGAAGCGCTGCGCGACGATCCTGGCGTATTGGGTTTCATTGTAGGAGGGGTCGTCAAAACCGATGGAAAAAGTCTTCACCGGGCGGTTCATAGCCTGGGCCATCAAACAGACGATTGTGCTCGAATCGATCCCGCCGCTCAGAAAGGCGCCCAAAGGAACATCGCTCAGGAGTCTCCGGCTCACGGAGTCCTGAAGCAGTTCCCCCAGCTCCTGGCAAAGATCTTCCTCGCTCGTCTGGCGCTCCGTGTACGGGATTTCCCAGTAGCGCCGGATGGAAACCTTGCCGTTCTGCTTGACTAACACGTGCCCCGCCGGCAACTTCTTGACTCCCTGAAAAATCGACAACGGCGCCGGTACATACTCAAAGGTCAGAAAGCTGTCGAGCGCCTCTAAATCCAGAGCGGCCGGCACTTCAGGGTGCTCGATGACGGCCTTGGGTTCCGACCCAAAGACCAGCGCGCGCTCGTTCAGAAAATAGTAAAGCGGTTTCACGCCCAGCCTGTCCCTCGCCAGCATTAACTTTCGCAACCGCTGGTCCCAGATCGCGAAGGCAAACATGCCGTTCAGTTTCTTGACGCAGTCCTCGCCGTACTCTTCGTAAGCGTGCACGATGGTTTCGGTATCGGTGTTAGTCGAGAATCTGTGTCCTTTGCTTTCCAGCTCCCGCCGCAACTCGGGGAAGTTGTAGATTTCTCCGTTGAAGACGATCCAGACGCTGCCATCTTCGTTGGAGATAGGCTGGTGGCCCGTCACGAGGTCAATGACGTTGAGGCGTCTCATCGCGAGACCCACGTTCTGGTCCACAAAGAAGCCTTCATCGTCCGGGCCACGGTGCGTGAGCGTGTCGGACATTCTCTTGAGCTCTTCGGGCTGGACCGCCCTGGAGCGGTCGTCATAAATTACGCCGGCTATTCCGCACATAGGTTATTCGATGGCCATCCGCAGGACTAGTTCGGTCTTTTTCACAAACGACTGAAAACTGTAACGACTCTCGTAGAGCTTGCGCGCATGCGCGCCCACTTTCCGGGCACAAGCCGGGTTTTCGAGAAGAGACAGGATCCCGAGAGCCAGGGCCTTCGGGTCGGGGGCCACCAGGACGGCCACGTCTTCATTCAGTACCTGGGTGTGCGTAGGGAGATTCGTGGCCACCATGGGCTTCCCGGATTGCAAGTACTCATAGACCTTGAGGGGCGTGTTGGTTCCGACGGTTCTGGGGGATACCAGCACTTCGGCAAGCCTCATGTAGCCCGCGATCTCCTTGGGGGGCCGCTGGCCTGTGAACCGAAAATGGGACGACAAACCGCGCTGCGCCACCAGGTCTCTGTAGTGCTGAACCTGCTCCGGCTTCCCTCCTACGAGGAGAAAAACGGCGTCCTGCGCGCGAGCGACAACCTGCTCCACGCTTGAGAGCAAAAGGTCTATCCCCTGATAGGGCTCAAAATTCCCCGCGTATAAGACGACCCTCTTGCCTTCCAGCGAGTTATCCAGTCTGAATCTCCGGAGACTCTCCTCAGAAACGACCTCGGGATCCTCGTCTACGCTAGGAACGTTCTCAATCATCAGGTGAGGCACCCGGCCGTTGAGCTTTCTGACCTGCTCCGCCAAGGCCGGGCAGATGGTGATGACAGCATCGCTGGAATTGATGGTCCGGCTCTCAAGCCATTCGAAGAGACGAACCATGGGGCGGAAACGAGTGTACTGGAAGTTCGTCAACTGCTGAGGTAGCGATGAATGCATGTCGTACACGTGCGGGACCCGAAACATCCGCGCGAGGAGAACGCCGAAGAAACTGGCCTCTTCATGCGTGTGCAGCAAGTCATACCGTTTGGTCAGCATCAAGCCCAACGCTCTAAACAGCAGGAGCACATCCAGGAACAGCTTCGTTTGGGAGGGTCCGATCGGCACGTGACGGACAAAACGAAGGACGGGTGTGCGAAAAATCGCTACGCGAGGAATTACGAGGTTCTGTCCCACATGGTAGGTCACCAAATCCACATCATGGCCAAGCTGCGATAAGGCTCGAAGTCTTCCGGAAACACTGAACGGCGTGCCGCGGGGCTCAAAAAAAGGCTGCGGTGCGATCATCAGTATGTTCATCATCCCCTCGGAAAGGCGAGTGCTTCCGGCGTTGCCGGAATTCCTCGTGACTGTTGTGTAAGTGAGAAGGTGTGTGGCTATGAGGGGATTTGAACCGACCCGCGTAGCTCCGCCCTTTCAGTCACATGCTCTTTCGTAACTGATTGGGCTGCTTGAGCTTAAATCGCTCTTAGCGCCTCAAGTGCTTTCGATCGGAGGGGCCAGCCGGCCTGCGGTGAAAATCTGTCGTCGCGCTCGCTGGAACCAAAACCCACCAAAAAGCAACTCCCTGCAACAGCCCCGCGATCTCAGGCGATACTCCTCCTGAGCTGCTGACGAGAGAGAAGACTTCCAGGGGGGAGACTCTCTACCGCGCGACTTACAAATTATGTGCAAGAATGTACAGGACAACGGGTGTGAGTTTCAATTACACCTACGGCGTAACCATCCAGGTTACTCCCGTTTTGCAGGAGGATTCTCTTCGCTCCCTTAGCGCCTTCGCGGTGAAAACTGAGTACCGAATTCACCCCGAAGACGCCAGGACGCAAAGGGCTGCCGAAAGAAGCAGGAAATTCTGCATTACTGGCCTCGGAAAGACAATTGCGTGGAGTCTCGGGAAAGCTGCCGATAATGAAGGAAGGCCCCAAGTGGGCGAATCCGACAGTTTGTCGCTTCAGGTTGTTTAAATATCCTGGAGGACGTGAACGAATGCGGATGAGATGAAAAGGGAATAGGGAGTCATAGAGGACTGAGATGGATATTTCGGTGATCGTCCCCTTTTACAACGAGGAAGGCTACGTAGAGCAGTGCGTCCAGGCGCTTCTTTCGCAAGACTATCCGAAAGAACGTTACGAAGTCATCCTGGTGGACAACAACTCATCCGATCGGTCGGCGGAGATTGTCAGACGTTATCCCGGGATCAAGCTGCTTTCGGAAGGCTTGCAAGGAGACTTCGCCGCGCGTAACCGGGGCCTGGCCGCGGCGACCGGCAAACTTGTCGCTTTCACGGATTCCAATTGCGCTCCCGAGAAGGATTGGTTGCGGGGAATTGCCGCAGCCATGCTCGATCCCGGTCTGGGCATCGTACTGGGCAGAGTGCAGTTTGCCTGCGATTCCGCTCCTCTCTCCATGATGGCGGCCTACGAATCTGAAAAAGCCGCGTACATCCTGTCCAGCAATAACAAAGAGATTTACGTCGGGTGTACCAGCAATATGACGGTTCGGAAAGCGCTGTTCGACCGCATCGGGCCCTTCTCACCGGTATTTCGAAATTCGGATATCGTCTTCGTGCGCAAGGCAGTCGACGAGCACTCTTGCGGCGTCGTCGGCTATTTTCCCGAGATCAGCGTCCGGCATCTGGAAATCTCGGACTTACGGGGGTACTACCGCAAGCTCCTTACCTATGGCCAGGATTATCAAAGGTACGGCAAGGTCGCTTCGGTCAGGCCGCTGAACAGTATCGAGCGGCTTGGCGTCTTCAAGAAAACCATTCAAAACCAGAGATATTCACCCGGGAGATCCGTCCTTCTCTTTCTTCTCCTCTCGCTTGGCGGACTGTGCTACGACCTGGCGCGCTGGCGCGCAAACTCGGGCCCGAAACCGCCAATGGAGCCCGTGCTGGGCTCGAATCGCTAAAAATCCCTCTCCGCGAGGTCATCCATGCGGAACATCCTTACGCTGCTCGCGGGCAACTGCCTGGGCACCGTGGTGGGAGCTGTCTTCTTTCTTTCCGCCTCCCGGAATTTCAGCCTTTCACAGATGGGGTTGTATGGCGTGGCGATCAGCGTTCAGTGGATCCTCGCCGGCATAGCGGGGACGGGACTGCACGTGGCAACCGTTCGATTGACCACTGCCCACCTGAGCGCCGGCAACCGCGCTGCAGCGGCGGGGGTGGTTGCCCTCGCGGCCATGACGGCTTCGGCGATCACCCTGTCAGCGGCAGCGTTTTGTTTAGTACTGTCTCGGGTGGTCTCCTTGTTCCTTCCCGGAGAACTGCTGGCAATGGCTGCCCTGTGGGCAGGGGGGCGGTTGGTGTTGGAGTGCGTTCGCGCCGGCCTCCTGGTACAGCAACAATACACGCGTGTTTGCCTGCTGATGTGCCTGAGCGCGATTACGGGACTGGGGTCGCTGGGGGTGGCGTTCCTGCGCGGGCCTCTGACGTTGGAGAGTTTGCTCGCAGCTCACGTGTTTGGCCTGGGAGCCGGTGCTATTGGCGGCCTGGCATTCCTGCTGCCTCTGTGCGATTCGGGCATCCAGGTTTCGACGGGGCGGTTGCGGGAACTCTGCGTTTATGCCTGGTGGCCGGCCCTTAGTGAAGGATCCAGATTGGTTCAGGCCAACATCGGACCTTTTGTGCTTGTCTCCCTGGCCGGGCCCGTCGAGGCCGGGTTGTTCAGCCTGGGGCGTTATCCGGCGTATCTGTTTGATATGATTGGGGTCAGCCTGTTTCAGTACTGGCTGCCCGCGGCAGCGCGCGAAGCGGGAAACAAACGTCTGGTTCCCTTTCTGGGGCGCCAGCTGCAGTTGGCCGGCGCGGTGGGATTGTGCCTGCTCCTCAGCGCCGTGGCTGTCCGGCCGTTTCTGCCCTGGCTGGGGTCTAACTTCGCGGCCGCTGCCTCCCTGTTCGTGCTCAACGCCCTCGACATCGCTTTGTTCGTGCTCATCAGGCCGATCGAGGCAGCGTACCATGGGCTGCGCAAGCCGCATCTGGAGCTGCTGGCCCGGGTCAGCCGCTTCCCGTTACTCCTGGGAGCGGCGCTCGTACTGGCCTACCGGTTCGGGGCTGTGGGGATGGTATGGGCGCAGATACTCTCCAACCTGGTGGCCCTGGGCGTCGCGAGCTGGCTGCTCTGGCGGGAACTCGATCCGGGGGCTCGCGTCCAGGTGCTGAATACCCTCTACCGCAGAGGATGATGAAAAGCCTGGGAACACGAGATCGACCCAGACCCCGGCCCGCGATCAACCTGCGTGGTGAAACTGAGCCTGAATTCACCGCGAAGACGCGAAGACGCAAAGGGCTTCGACTCAGTTTTCACCGCGAAGGCGCTAAGGGATCATGGAACCTTGGTGGTAGAGGCTGGGTTGGAATTGAAAAGGGGATCACGCAAGGAACCGGAGACCGATCCGGAATCTGGGACCGTAAGGCGTTTCCTGCGTCCATCGCACTTGCATGAATAACGGAAGTCCCGGAGGGACCTCGGCGAGAAAGATCTCGCATCGCATGGGGCGAAAAACGTGAACCAATTGATCAGTCAGCAGGCAGAGGCCCCCGCTGCTGATGTTCTCGACCCAGGCTTTAATGACGCCGTTACCATGTCCGGATGTTTCCAGTAACGGCAGCTCCACTCCCCGCCACTGACAACGAAGCAGGTGTCGTAAATATTCGCGTCTTTCCTTACCGTTGATAGGTTCCATAGAGACAGAACATTAACGTACTCCCTTCCCGCCGATCAATTCTCCAAATGGGTTAGTCGCTGCAACCCTCTGTTTTGGAAGCAGATCACCGCGGGCGATGTTCATGCTGGGCGGTAAAGATCCTTCCGACAATCCCGGACCGCGTGGTGGCGCCCATCTTGACCATGACAAGGCGCAGGAAGGCCTTAACCGTGTTGGGGCTTATTTTCATTCGAACCGCAATTTCCTTGCTCGTCAGGCCCTGCAACAGAAACGTGATGGATTCCTGCTCGCGCTCGGTCAGGTGATACTGCTCGGCCAGTTTTGAAATATCAAACGGGGCCGTGGGGTATCGCTCGATCAGGAGGGCAAAATTCGAAACACTGGCAGCCTTCGGCGAGCCCGCGCGGAGAGGAAAGGCCCGGCACAAATAGCGCCTCTTTCCCGAGATGAGCTGGGTCACGACACCGGATTCCATAGAAGATTGTTTGTCACCCAGGATCGACTGGACCTTTCCTATAAGAAAGCTTTCGACGGAATCGATGCTTGCCGGCTTCTCCGGATAGGCCAGAATCTCTATTGCTTCATCGTTAGCGTAGATGGGCTTCAAGGATTCCTGCATGAGCAAGAAACCGTCTGCAGTTGTTTTCATTCGTGACTCCAATAAATTCAAATCGCGTAGGCTGGCGGGGGGCCTTTGGCCATCGGCATAATCTCGAGCAATGTAACCGTTTTCCGGGTTGGGGAATAAGCAGCGATTCCTGATCCCAGGCTGTTCACAATCAGGGCTTATCATAGATGCTTTGCCGGAAATGACAATGGCCCGAACGTGCTGACCAGACTGGCACCGGAGCCGCGCCGGACGTCACCACGCATCCCACTGGGGGGGGAATGCGTCCTTCCTTTGGCCACCGCGATTATGCCTGCTGCCAGGCTTCTCTCACGCAAAGGGCATGCCGTGCCTCGCGCACAGACAGGCAGCATACGGGGAACTATCGATTCCTATTGATAATGATTCCAGTGATGCCTTTCCCGGCCGGCCTGTGGCCCTGGCCAACCAGTCGCGCAGGGCTATCAGGACGGATAGTCCACGCAATCGATCTGATAGTAATTTCTTAGTAATTTCTAGTAATTTCCCCTACGCGGGAAGCCGGCAGGCAGAAGCGGGTACAATTAAAAGTGGAACTCAAGCAACGCGGCCGGAGAAACTGTGAAAAATTGTATTTCAAACCAATGACATCCAAATGGCGGTGATCGTTTTCGTGAAATTCGTGGAATTCGTGGCCAATAAAACCGCCACGAATTCCACGAATTAACACGAATTAAATTCTCCACAGCTTCTGAGGAGTTCACGGCAGCGTGAACTGATTCCCACTTCTAATGGCAGAAGCCTCCGATGTCCAGTGATCCGGAGGACGCTCCAGAAACAGGCGGCGCTGCACTTCGATGGCGCTTCTCAGAGCGACAGGGCCGCCTGCAGCATGGCCTTGGTGTATGCGACGTTGTAGATTTCCCCGGCGAATCCGCCGCCACCGGGATATTGATTCCGGATCGGACCACACTCGCGGTCGAAGTCGATCGCGCGCGGGTGTTCGGGGTAGAGTGCCCGCGGATACTTTTGCCGCACCAATTCCTTCATCACCGCGAACATGTCGACCTGGCCCTCGTCCAGGAACACTTCGGTGTACTTCTCATAGGGCACTCTGACCCGGACATTGCGATAGTGCACGTGATTGATGCAGTCCCTGGATCCGAAATAGCGGCACACCGCCACCGGGTCCTCGCCCATCTCCCGCGTCACGCCGCAATCGAACGTGATTCCGTTTGCCGGGCTCCGGACGATGTCAACCAGGCGCTTCCACCCGGCGACGTTCCCCATGATCTGTCCGGATCCTCGGCTGATCGGCGCGGGCGGATCGTTCGGATGGAGGGCCAGCCGGACGCCGGACTCGACGGCCACTGGGACGACTGCTTTCAAGAAGTAGGTGACATTGCTCCACATTTCTTCGAGGCTATGGGCCCCTTCGTTCGGAAGCGGCGGCAGGTCTTTGACCTTATCGTGGTCGAAGGCCGTCATTCCGGCGCCTGCCCTGCCTATTTCCTCGTAATAGCCCTCTACGAGTCGGTGCGCGTAGAAGTTGTATTCGATCACGGGGAGACCCGACTTGCCGGCCGCGCGGATGGACTGTATGACCTTGTCTATCTCCTCGTCGCGGCCTGGCCTTCCATAGAGGGTGTTGCTGAATCCAGAGATCATCATGTTACACAGCGTCAGGCCAGCGGCCTTGAATCGCTCTATCCAGCCGCGGATGCCGGTCTCCTCCCAAGGAATCCTGGGCCCCTCCATGAGGACATAATCCACACCGATTTGTTTCAACCGCCGCATCCTGGCCTCATCGGTGTTCTGCGCGATTCCCAGGCAGATCTTGGGCCTGTTGGAGCTTTCGGCGGGCGGCCACGAGACCCGCGCCTCGGCAAGAGTCACGGGCGACAGAGCTGCCCCACCCATTGCCTGCATCATCCTTCTTCGGGATAGTCCAGAGCTCATGAGTCAATCCTCCTGGTTTGACATCCTTTTCCCAAATACAGGGTGCAATTCGAAGAAGTGCGAGTCAATTTTTGGGCGCCACGGTCAGGCGCGTGTCAATAGCCCGGTCGTGAGAGACTGTGAAAAATTGCAACCACCGATGAACACAGATGAACACCAATCCGTTTTATCTGTGCTCATCTGTGTTCATCTGTGGTTTCGTTCATACTTTTGGTTGGCTCGGCTGCCCTGTGGAATTCGTGGCGCTTTTTACTGGCCACGAATTCCACGAATTTAGCACGAATTAAATTCTCAACAGCTTCTGAGAGAGTCAAAGGCAACATGAATTGACTCCCACTTCTAGTTGCACCCCCAAGTACGGTACGACTGTGTCCTTCGGTCTTTTAGGTGAAGTCTAACGGATGTGAGGACCGCTTCCAACCGCTGGCGAAACACTTCGGAAAGAGCGCGGGTATTGGCCGCGAAAACCGCCGAGGCGAGGATCACTTCGCTGGCTTGCCGGTCTCCAGCATCATCTCGATCATCGTGCGCCGGAAACCGAACCTCTCAAAGAGGCGGTGCGCGCTTGCGTTGCCCGTCGCGGTCATCAACACGACACGCTGCGCTCCCTTCTCCGCCAGCAGTCGCACCATCTCTTCCAGGAGCGCTCGCGCCACGCCTTGATGCCGCGCGGTCTCGTCGACGAAGATGTCGTGCAGCGCGCCGCAGGCCTCGCGCAATGCGTTCCAGTCGCGGGGCTCGAGCCGCCCATAGGCATACCCGACCACTTCCTCGTCGCCGCCGGGTCTGGCCCGGACGGCCGCGAGGACCACGGCATCCGGGTTAAGCGCCTCTTTCGAGAGGTAGCGCCGGTAGCCCGGTTCGATGGGCTCGAAGACCATGAATCGCTCGGGATCCATTTCGTGGTGCTGGCGCACAAGTTTTGCGGCGAGCCGGGCAATCGCAGGCATTTCCGCCTCGGTGGCTGGCCGGATGGTGGCGCGGTAGGTTATCGGTTTACTGTGTGGCATTGGGCCGCGTGTTTTCCATACAAGATTTTGCGGCTCTTCTTTGGAGTGCGCAAGCTTGCTTGCGCTTTAAGGGCGACATTTCCATCCGCACCAAAAGCGGCAGCAAGCTGCCGCACTCCAAAGAGCGCAGCGGAGTGTGATTTTACTTTTGGTTGCGGCTGGGCTGCCTTATGGAATTCGTGGCCAGTAAAAGCGCCACAAATTACAGTAAGTTCTCCACAGCTTCTGAGAGCGTCAAAGGCCGCATGAATCGCGGCTACTCGCTCCCCAGCGCGCTTGCCGAACGAGCCCCCCGAACCGCTATCAGAGTGGCCGTCAGAAACACTGCGCAGCTCGCGCCCCACGATGCGAAATTCGTGCTGCTGAACAACCCGCCGTTTCGAGCGTGAAAGTCGGACGCCGCATACTGCTCGGCGAACCATCCCCAAGCCAGCACGCCGAGCGCCATGACTGCTACCGAACCCGCGAGCGCCAGCGACGGCGCGGCGAACCACAGTCGCCGGTGTTTCGACAGATCGCCGCGGCGAATTGCCTGAGCGACGCTGATCGCGCTTGCGATAAGCCCCGCTGCCAGCAGAGCGAACGTCACGGAGCTCAGCATCCAACGGGTAGTCAAAGGCGGCCAGCCGGCCGGCGCCGTCCAGTCCCCGGTGACGTCCCACGGCGTGGGGATCCAATGGCCTCCAGCCCACATCCCCGCGGCGGCCATCCAAAGCAATGTCACCAAAGCGGCGCAGGCCGGGACGGCCAGCCGGCCGGCGACATCCCATCGCCGCGTGGCCACCACCGATCGCACCATCGCCGCCAGCACGGGGAGGCCCGCGGCGGCGACGGCGGCAAGGGCCAGAAACGAGCCCGCTCTGACCAGCGGCCAGCTGGCGAACAATGCCGAGTGGCCGTGCATCGCTGTCGCGAGCGGCGTGTCAGCGACCGTCCAGTAGAAATTGACGCCTGCGGCGACCGCCGCCAAATAGGCGTACGCCATCAGGACAAGTGAGCGTTGACGTTGGTCCATGTTGAATTCACCGGGAGAAGAAACGCGTTCGTACATTGCCCAGCCGACGACATTGAAGACCGCCCGAAAGCCGGGCGGGTGCGCGCCGAGGAAGGCTTCAAATTCCTCGGCGTACCGGGCTCGCCAGGCGCGCGGATACAACGCGGCCAGCCGGCGCGCGAGCCGCGCGTTCATCGCGCCTCCAGCTTCCGCAAACCTGCGCGCGCGAACCGGCGCAACGTTGCGAGTTTTGCGCGGAGCACTCGCAGGCCTTTTGCGGTCAACCGATACGGATAGCGCCTTTCCTCGGCAGGCAGCGGCTCAATCAGCTTCTCACGCTCCAGACGCGCGATCGCACCGTACAATGTCCCGGGACCGAGCCGGCTCCCGCTCATACGGGCAATGTCTTCGATCATCTTGTGGCCGTGCTTGGGCCCGTCGGCGAGGCTCGCAAGCACCAGCAACGGGGGGTCGGAGTACCGCCCGAGATCGGCCTCATCGTCTGCTGCGTGTCGGTTACTTCGTGTCACGTAGTAAACCATAGCAGAGAGATTTCGTCATCGCAAGGGGATTCTCCGATGCCCCGCTGGGGCGGAACACGTTACCGTATTATGAAATCATTGAAATCATGTGCTTAGCGTCTTCGCGCCTTCGTGGTGAATTCGGTACTCAGTTTTCACCACGAAGGCGCGAAGGGCGCGAAGAACAGCGCAGAAAAGGGGGTGCAATCAGAAGTGCGAGTCAAATTTTTAGGCGTCACCGTGAGGCCCGTGTCAATAGCCCGGGCGTGAGACTCCGAAAATTGTATTTCGAACCGATGACATCCAAATCGCAGGGATCGTTTTCGTGAAATTCGTGGAATTCGTGGCCAGCAAAAAACGCCACGAATTCCACGAATTAACACGAATTAAATTCTCCACAGTTTCTGAGAGAGTTAAAGGCCGCATGAATTGACTCGCAATTCTAATTACACCCCACCCAGCCCACCCAGAAAAGGTAATGCGTTGAGCGGATTTTTGGGCTAGAATAATTGGGTTTTGGGAATGATCAGGGATTATCCTGACGTTATGGCAGCCTGTAGATTGTCGAAAAGACGCAGTCGAATGCGCACCAGTCCGATATCCGTGGCCAGGTTCTCCTGCAGGCTGTTCTCAAAAGATATCCACCGACATCAGCACGCCTAGTCCTTTCTTCCTTCGGGTGCAGGCGCCGAGAACCCCTCGTCTCGCTGAGTGTTCTCCGGAGAAGCCAAGACGCCCAGGCTTTTGATTTTGTGAGCGCTCGAGTGTGCATTGCAATTCGCGAAAGCAGCACCGAAGCAGCCCTGGCTGCGGCAAGACGCGCGTGTGCCTGGGCAGATCTCGTGGAATTCCGGGCAGACTACATCGCCGGCTTCGATGTGAAGCGTCTGTTCCGGGAAAAACCGTGTCCGGCATTGTTTACGCTGCGCGCGCGTCAGGAAGGGGGAGACTACACCGGCCCGGAGCGCGATCGTATCGCGTCGATCATCGAGGCGGCGCATGCGGGCGCCGACTTTGTGGATGTGGAGTTTTCAGCCGGGTGGAAGACGGTTCTGGAGAATGTGGAGCCCGCGCAGATGATCCTCTCCTACCACAATTTTGAGGAGACGCCGGAGGGGCTGGAAAGCAGGCTGGACACGATGGCAGCGTCAGGCGCCGGGATTCTGAAGATCGCGACTCGCGCGCGCCGCCTTGCGGATAACGCGCGCATTGCCTGTTTGCTCCAGCACGCGCGTGCGCGAGGGCTACAGGTTCTCGCGCTCGCGATGGGCCGGGCGGGCACACCAAGCCGCATCCTCGGCGGACTATGGGGATCCTGGGCGACCTTTGCCAGCCTGCCCGGGGGAGAGTCCACCGCGGAAGGACAGGTTCCTGCCGACTTGTTGTTGAAGCTGTATCGCTTTCGCGACATCGGGACGCGGACACGCGTTTACGGTGTATTGGGGAGACCCCTGGGTCACTCGCTCTCTCCTCAGGTGCACAACGCCGCTTTCGAGGCGCAACGCAGGGATGCTGTCTTCATTCCGCTCGAAGCCGAGAGCGTGCAGGATTTTGTGGAATTCCAGAGGGCGTGCCGGCTGAGCGGCTGCAGCGTCACAATCCCATTCAAGGAACAGGTCCGGGCTATCCTTCGAAGCGTCTCCGCTACCGCGAATCAAATAGGGGCGGTGAACACGCTCGCAACAGACGGAGACGGTTGGCACGGCGAGAACACCGACGTGGATGGCTTTCTCCGCCCTCTAATCGGGCGCCTGGAGCTGAGCCGGATGCGTTCTGTCGTGCTCGGGTCCGGCGGCGCCGCCCGCGCGGCGGTGTATGCTCTGCGCTCCCAAGGCTCCTCGGTTTGCATAGTGGCTCGAAATGCAGAACGGGCCCGGAGCCTCGCGGAAGATCTCCAGGCGGAGTGCGCTCCCTGGGAAGAGCTTCGGTCGATTCGCTGGAACCTTCTGGTCAACGCGACTCCGGTCGGCATGTATCCGAATGTGTACGAGTCGCCCTTGCCTCCAGAATGCCTGACCGGCGAGTGGGTATATGACCTCGTCTACAATCCGGCGGAGACGCGTCTTTTGAAAGATGCGGCAGGATGTGGCTGCAAGACCATCACGGGGCTCGAAATGTTCCTGGGCCAGGCGCTGCGGCAGCAGGAGCTGTGGTTCGGAGGACAGGGCCCGGAAGAAGTAATGCGGGAGGAGCTGGTGCGGGCACTGGCCACTGACCACTGACCACTAGTGGCCAGTGGTCAGTGGTCAGCGTGACAAGGTCGATAGATGAATCAGCTATGGTTGGCAACCAAAGAACAACACGGGGGGCGAGGATCCGGGTACCGGCGAGCACATCCAATCTGGGTGCTGCGTTCGACGCTGTCGGTCTGGCGTTGCAGCTCTATCTGATGCTGGAAGTGCGGGAGATCGAAAACTATCCGTCCCGGCTGGAATTCTACGGTCAGGACGCGCACCTGGTTCCGAGGGATGAATCGAATCTGATCTGGAGAACCATGGAGGAGGTTGCAAGGGATGCCGGGAAGAGCCTCCCGCCCTTCCGGCTTCGGATTGACAACGAGATCCCGATCACGAAGGGATTGGGGAGCAGCGCGACCGCATGCGTGGCTGGGGCCGCAGCAGCCGATTTCCTGTGCGGGCTCCGTCTGACCAGGCCGCAGTTGCTCGAGATCGCCACAGCCAGGGAAGGGCATCCGGACAATGTGGCGCCTGCGCTGATGGGAGGCCTTGTTGCATCTATCAGCGGTGAAAAGATTCTTTGTGCCCGGACCGATTTCCCCGCGGATTGGACGGTCGTGGCAGTAACTCCCCATTTCGAGTTGGAGACGAAGAGGGCTCGGGCCGCGCTGCCGGAGCTGGTTCTCCATCGGGATGCGGTTTACAACGTCCAGCGCGCAGCGTTTCTTATGGCACAATTAACTCGCGGCTGCAGGGAAGGAGTGCGCGAGGCGATGCGCGATCGCCTGCACCAGCCCTATCGCAGTCCGCTGCTGCCGGGCCTCCAGGAGATCCTTGGAATGGAGGAGCTCGAGGGCCTGATCGGCGTGGCGCTTTCAGGCGCCGGGTCCACAGTAGTGGCCTTGGCCGATGGGAACGAGAGCGAGATAGGCGCGTCCATCCACGAGATTTTCAAACAGCACGGCCTGGAGTCGCAAGTGCGCCTCCTGAAAGCAGACAACCAGGGTCTCGTTGTGGAATCGATCGGAGGTCCAAGACAATAGCGAGTGAGCCTCGTACCGGTCATTCACGGGCGAGACGCCCGTGTCACGATGGCTTCGCGGCATGGCCGTCCCGGCCATGATACAAAACTTGAGCGATTTGTGAACTTTGTGTCCACCAAGTGGACCTAGCCAGTCATTTCTTCGCGTCTTCGTGGTGATTGGGCGCCGGTTTTACCACGAAGACACGAAGGCGCAAAGTTTTTGGTTGGGGAAGTATGAAGAGGATGAAGCGAGCGGGAGATTTCAGGCCCATGATTCCTCAGGGCGTGCAATGTTACTTTGGAGAAGAAGTCAACCGGCGCCGGAAGGTGGAGTCGATTCTGGCGGCGATCATGAAAAACTGGGGCTTCGATGAGATCATTCTCCCGTTTTTCGACTATGTGGAATCGTTCTCATACGGACTGGGATCCGAGCTCGGGGACAAGGCTTACAGGTTTCTGGACAAGGACGGTTCCCTCCTCGCTTTGCGGCCCGATCTTACCACCCTGGTTGGCAAGACGGTCGCGACTCGGATGAGAGGCCAGCCCCTCCCGATCCAGCTTTTCTATTCGGGAGAGGTGTTCCGTCAGGAAAGGGCCGGAGCGGGCAAGCAGAAGGAATCTTATCAAATCGGCCTGGAGTTGATGGGCGTCGGCGAACCGCATGCGGATATCGAAATCCTGCTCGTGGCCATCGATTGCCTGCTGCACCTGGGTGTCAAGGAGTTCAAGATTGCTCTCGGCCATGTTGGATTCTTCAACGGAATCGTGCAGCAATTGAATCTCTCGGAGGAAAAAGCCGGCGCTCTTCGGGACGCGATCGATCATAAAGATACAGCCTGGTTGAAGAGCCAGGTGGAAGACCTCCAATTGAGCGACGACAAGAAGAGATTTCTTATAGATGTGCCCAATCTGGCGGGCGGGCGCGAGATCCTCGAGCTTGCCCTGGGAATCGTGGAGAACCCGCGTTCCCGGCAAGCCCTGCTGGACCTGCGGAAGACTGCGGAGGTGTTGAATGCGCTCGGCCTTTCGGACTTCTTGACCTTCGATCTGGCCGAGGTCCGGGGTCTGGACTACTACACAGGAATCGTCTTCAAGATCTACGGTCATTCTCTCGGCTTCGAAATGGGTGGCGGAGGACGGTATGACGGTCTGCTCGGGCGGTTTGGCTGGGACCTGCCCGCCGTGGGCTTTTCGTTCACATTAGACCGGATACTGCCGCTCCTTGCCGATGTGACCGGATTGCAAGTCCCGCTTCATGAGGCTGAGCCACACGAGATCGCAACTTCGTCCGGCGACCTTACGGGGTTTTTCCGCCAGGCGTGGGAGCTGCGACAGCAGGGTCTTCGCGTGCGCCTCGGGGGAGTGTGAATTTCGGATTGCGGATTGCGGATTGCGGATTTAAATCCGAAATCCGCAATCGGAAATCCGCAATACCTGTTGAGGGATTTCATGCTTACCGTCGCCCTGTCCAAAGGCCGCTTGCTGGAACCGACCGTGGATTTCCTGCGCCGCGCGGGCATCGAGGTGCCGGAGGACATCCTCTCTTCGCGCCGGCTGCTGGCCCCGGACTCCACAGGCAGTTACAAGTTCCTGCTGGTGAAACCGACGGATCTCCCCACATACGTGGAATACGGTGTCGCGGCGACGGGGATCTGCGGGCGCGACGTGCTCCTCGAAGTAACTCCGGATCTACACCAGCCTCTGGATCTCGGATTCGGGCGATGCACGCTGGTGCTCGCGGGAAAGGGAGGGGGGAGAAAAGAGAACCACAACCTGCTCTCCACAACCCGGGTGGCGACCAAGTATCCGAGGATAACAGAAAGGTTCTTCCGCAGCCGCGGTCTTCCGGCCGAAGTAATCTATCTGTCGGGCAGCGTCGAGCTGGCTCCGAATCTGGGGCTGGCGGAGACTATCATGGATCTTGTGGAAACAGGGAGGACGTTAAGGGAAAACGGATTGGTGGTCCTGGAAGAGGTGGCCGAGTCGACGGCGCGGGTGGTCGTCAATCGCGCGAGTTTTCACATCCAGCAGGCTGAAGTTCAGGAATTCCTGCGCAGGCTGAGGAAGGTGCTGGAATGATTCCCATCTACCGTGAGAAGGACCGGGCGAAGCTCTTCTCCCGGCTGGAAAAAAGGAAAATGCTTTTCTCCGGCGAGGTCCTGGAGTCGGTGCGGCGGATCCTGTCGGAAGTGCGAGCGGAAGGGGATCGCGCGCTCCTGCGTCTCACCGAGGCCTTCGACGGAATAAAGATGACCCCGGAGCGCATGTGCGTTAGCCCCCAGGAGTTGCGCGCCTGCAGCGAACGCGCCGATCCCGCGGTGGTCCTGGAACTTGAAAAGGCGATCTTCAATATTCACGCCTACCACAGACGCCAGTTGCAGGAGTCCTGGGAGTTCGACGAGCGCGGCGTGATCCTGGGGCAGAGGGTTCTCCCGCTGGCCAGCGTTGGCATCTACGTGCCGGGAGGTAATGCCGCCTATCCCTCGACCGTGCTCATGAATGTGATCCCCGCAAAGATCGCCGGCGTTCCCAGGATTGCTGTTGTCACCCCTCCCGGCACTTTCGAGCGCCACCCCATTGTGGCCGCGGCGCTGCACGCCCTGAAGGTCCGGGAGATTTACCTGGTCGGGGGAGCGCAGGCCATCGCGGCGCTGGCTTACGGTACCGAGATGATTCCGCGCGTGGATAAGATTGTCGGCCCCGGAAACGCCTATGTGGCGGCGGCGAAACGCGAGGTTTTCGGCGAGGTCGATATCGACATGATGGCTGGCCCGAGCGAAATTGTCATCCTCGCCACCGCCGAGTCCAATCCACGCTACATCGCGGCGGACATGCTGTCGCAGTCGGAACACGACGAGTCGGCCTGCGCGCTCTGTTTTACGGATTCCGCGGCCCACGCCGTTCTGGTTCAACAGGAACTCGAGGTGCAAATCAAGTCCCTGCCTCGCAATCAGATTGCCCGCAAGTCCCTGGTAAACTACGGCGCCATTATCGTCACCGAAAACTATTTCCAGGCTGCCGCATGGATCAATGAGATAGCTCCCGAGCACCTGGAGATTTTTTCCAGCATTCCCTTATCGGCCCTGGATATGATCCGCAACGTCGGGGCTGTTTTCTACGGCGATTACTCTCCTGAAGCCGTGGGGGATTATTTTGCCGGGAGTAATCATGTCCTCCCCACGGGAGGGACGGCCCGGTTTTCCTCGCCGCTCGGCGTCTATCACTTTCAGCGTCGGACCAGCATTATTCGCTACACCAGGGAGGAGCTGATGCGAACCTGGCGTTCCATCGACATCCTGGCGCAGGCCGAAGGGCTGGAAGCTCACGCGCGCTCGGTACGTATACGCCAGGAGGAGGAACAGCCCCGCCCTGAAACCAAGTAGCCCCTCGCGTCTCCGCGTCTTGGTGGTAAAGGCTGACCCCGATCCACCGCAAAGCCACGAAGACGCGAAGAATCGCGAAGCGTTTTCCGTGAGGTGCCAAAATCGTGAAGAAAAGTTCGTTGCTCGATGGCGTCAGGGACCAGGTCCTCAAAGTTCCGGCCTACACCTTGAGGGCCTATGATGCCGAGATCAAGCTCAATCAGAACGAAAACCCCTATGACTTTCCCGCCGAACTGAAGGACGAGATCCTCCGGCGCTATCGCGAGCGCTCGTGGTCGCGTTACCCGGAGTTTGTTCCGGACAGCCTGCGCGAACGGCTCGCAAGTTTCGCGGGCTGGACCCGCGACGGAATCCTGGTGGGTAATGGGTCCAACGAATTGCTCCAGGCTTCTTTGATGATACTCGTGCGCGACCGCATTTCGGTAGCGATACCCTCGCCCACGTTCGCCGTCTACAGCCTGATTTCCCGGGTCCTGGGCGGGCGTATCGTCGAAATTCCGTTGAACGCCGACATGAGTTACGACGTCGATGAGTTGATCGCGCGATCCGAGGAAACAGGGGCGCGACTCCTCATTATCTGCACCCCGAACAATCCCACGGGCTCGGTCCTCGAAGACGGCGATCTGAGGAGAATACTCGACAGCTTCTCCGGCTATGTCCTGCTGGACGAGGCCTACTACGAGTTCTGTGGGAGCAGCGGTCTCAAGTACCTCGAGAAATACCCCAGGGTGATCATCACGCGCACATTTTCCAAGGCGATGGGGATGGCGGGCCTCAGGGTAGGTTATTTGATGGCGCATCCCGAGCTCGTGACCCAGATAACCAAGGCGAAGCTTCCTTACAGCGTGAATCAGTTCAGCCTGATCGCCGCGCAGGTGGCACTCGACAACCTGGACCGGTTCCGCGCGTCCGTCGACGCGATTTTGCAGGAGCGCGGCCGGCTCAGGGAAGAACTCGAGAAAATACCCGGCGTGCGCGTGTATCCCACCGGCGCCAACTTCTTTCTGTTCTCAATTCCGTCCCATCCTCGCCCGGTGTTTGACTATCTGTACGATCGTGGCGTCCTCGTGCGCGATGTCTCTTCCTATCCCATGCTGTCGCAATGCTTGCGCGTCAGCGTGGGCACGCCCGCGGAAGACGACCGGTTTATTGCGACCCTCCGCGCCGCGCTGGCGGAAACGGCGGCGGCGCCCGCAGGAACCCGAGGAGCCTGAAGCATGAAGCAGCGGAAAGCTGTCATCACTCGAACCACGAGCGAGACCGACGTCAAGGTTGCCTTCAACCTTGACGGGACAGGCAAAGGGAACGCCGCGACAGGTATTCCGTTTCTCGATCACATGCTCATGCTCTTTGCGAAGCACGGCCTCTTTGACCTGGACGTTGCCTGCAAGGGGGACCTCGAGATCGACGCCCACCATTCGGTTGAGGACGTCGGCATCTGTCTCGGGCTCGCGCTGGAGAAAGCCGTGGGGGACAAGAAGGGGATCGTCCGGTTTGCACACTCGTACTTTCCGATGGATGAAACGCTGGTTCGAGTGGCGGTCGATTTGTCGGGGCGCCCGTATTTTGTGTAACGCATAGGGAGTCTCGATGCAGACTTGATCGAGGAGTTCTGGAAGGCATTCGTCACGCATGCCCGGCTGAACGTTCACGTGGAGCTGCTGTATGGGAGGAATGCGCATCACATCTTCGAAGCCGTTTTCAAAGCGGCCGCGCGCGCTCTGAGCATGGCCACGCGGATTGATTCGAGGATGCAGGGAGTGCCGTCAACAAAAGGAATACTCTGAGTTTCTCACTTCAGAGGCGCGAAGAACGCGGAGAGAGATCTGGCAAATAAATGACAAATGACAAATGACAAATCGCAGTTCGTTGTGCGCACTTCTGACTTCTATTTGTCATTGGTGATTTGACATTGGTCATTTGTCATTTGAACGACCGGCTTTGGTAGGATTTTCACTTTATTTTAGTAGTATAGAGCCACCGAGAAAATCCTGTCTCTGTTAGCTCTGTGGCCAAATCCGGGTGAGGAGGTCCGCGGAAATGAATTCGACGGTAATCATCGATTACGGGATGGGAAATCTCAGGAGCGTCGAGAAGGCCCTCGAGACGGTGGGAGGACATCCGGTCATCAGCGGAGATCGCGAGGTTGTCCGGACATC
>WNGD01002176.1_pt1 | contig 20583 bp, 16 predicted proteins | sample 5400671 | NCBI WGS metagenome assembly WNGD01 (sample SAMN13153369, study PRJNA577476) | soil metagenome | isolation source: 40 cm soil or saprolite under grassland replicate 2 | place: USA:California | collected 2016-06-15 | reverse complement strand
CACGGTATGATTCATGAGAAGACAATCCTTTCGTTTGGAAGGTTTGAACTTTTGAAAGGATTGTCCTCCATTTTTCGCCGATTGGCAACTCGACAAATGAATGAGTTGGATTCAATGACGCAAGGCACGCCTCTACGGGTCCAGTAACTTGACTTTCTATCGCTGGCTCCGCTAGAATAGCCAGGAAGAAACTATAAGGTCATTTTTAAGGTTAATCATGAAACGCGCTCCCATTCGCGATATTGTATGGCTCTTCCTTGCTACGCGCCTGCTCCTGGTACTGGTGACGTACTTTGGTTATATTTTGTTGACGGCGGAAAAATATTCGAGCACGCCGGTTAACCTGGTAGCTTTTTTCATCTCCTGGGACCGTTGGGATGCCCTTAGATACCTGTCCATCGCTCAGTATGGCTATAAGACGCCTTTTGATTTCGCCTTCTTCCCACTTTTTCCGCTGCTGACAGCACTTATAACGCCTCCATTAGGGAGTTGGAGCTACCTGGCTGTGGGTATGCTGATCAGCAATGCAGCACTGCTAGGGACGCTGGTTGTGCTCTACCAGCTTGCAGCCGATATTGGCGGTGAATTGGTGGCACGGCGGACCTTGCTGTACCTGTGCATCTTTCCAACGGCGTTCTTCTTTTTTGCGGCTTATAACGAGTCGTTGTTCCTGTTGCTGATCACAGGTGCGTTTCTCGCTTTGCGTCGGCAACGCTGGTGGTTGGCGGGATTGCTTGGTTTCTTTGCTACCTTGACACGCTCGGCTGGTTTGATACTGGTTGTACCATACCTTTATGAGCTGTGGTTGGCACGTGAAAGTGTGACTACGAGATGGCGAAATATTGTGTTTGGAGTGGCACCGATTCTGCTAATCCCGCTGGGTATACTTCTATACAGCCTGTATTGCTGGAAGATGACCGGTAATCCGCTGGTATTTGCTTCAGTACAGGATCACTGGGCGCGACATCTCTCCTGGCCGTGGGTAGGACTATGGCAGGCGTTCTTCGAGCTGTTCTGGAATCAACCGTTTGGCTCATTTAACGAGGTCCATGTACTACTGGATCTCAGTGCAACGTTGGGTTTCATTGCGCTAACAATATTGGGATGGCGCAAGCTACGCGTGAGCTATAACCTGTGGCTAGCGCTTCTCTTGCTCTATATTATCCTGACTCCAAGTATCGATCAGCACGACTCGCTCATATCCAATCAGCGTTTTGTGCTGGAGATGTTTCCGGCTTTCATCACCCTGGCAATGCTCGGTATACAAAAGCCGCGACTGCACCAGACGCTTATGCTGCTCTTTCCGCCCCTGCTTGCGACGCTGAGTCTTCTTTTTGTGATGAATCGCTGGATGGTATAGAAAGTTATGGCTAAAAAAGTTGCAGGAACCGCTCCATCTTCTACAGATAGCACTAAATCGCCCTCAACACGCTTTAAAGCGGATACCGGCATGCTTCTTTATATGCTTGCCTTCATTCTCTGTTTCCTGCTGAGTATAGCCCCTCTTAATCGGCTGGCTGGTGCTACTTTTTTACAGGCGTTACCGACCAATACACTGCTTATTAGCGTGGGAACCTGGCTACCAATCGATCTTGGTTTCAGTAGTAATGCGCACGATTCACAGGTTACAACTCACGTCGTATTGCTCCTCGCGTTTATTGCCCTGGCTTTCCTCATCTATGGCCTGTGCGCCTGGTCCATACAACGACGACCGCTACAAGACAATTATAAACGTACATTGAGATTGATCTGGCTGGGAACATGTATTACTGGACTTGTGTTTATACTGGCTCCCGGCATGTTATCCCACGATGCATTTGTGTACGCAGGCTATGGCCGTGTGCTCGCTGTACACGGAGCCAATCCTTATTTTGTGCCACTCACGACATATCCTCACGATCCTGCTCTGGCGCTGGATGACTGGAAAAATGCACCTGCGGCTTATGGGCCGCTGTGGTTAATTATTTGTGCGTTGAGCTCACTGTCTCCGGGCGCTAATTCCCTACAGTACCTGCTTACTTATCGTATGCTTGGATTCGCAGCACATCTATTGAATACGTTGCTCGTAATGAATATCTTACGTACGCTGGGACGCTCACCGCGCACAATTGCGCTGGGAACGCTCCTTTACGCATGGAACCCGCTCGCGTTATTGGAGAGTTGTCTGGGTGGTCATAATGATACGTTTATGGTGACACTGATCCTTCTGGGTATACTTTACTGTGTGCGTGCGGAGCACAAGATGATCAAGAGCTTTTCAGATCTACGCTACTTTATCCCGTCGCTCGTCGCTTTCACCCTGGCTACTCTGATCAAGTTTACTGCTGCACCACTGATTGTGCTCTTGCTGGTATGGATGGCTCGTAAAACTCTCTACCCGATGACAGAAAACAGTGTTCATCTAGAATGGCGTCGTACGTTCTTGATGGTTATTGCAGCGGGTCTGCTCAGTGGAGCACTGGCATTGGCGTTCTACGCGCCATTCTGGATCGGTCATAGCATTCCGGCTATTCTACAAAGTTTCACCTCGCCACCATCCGCGAAGCAGGCTTACGGTTCAATTATGTTCGCTATACTTAAGTGGATATGGGCTCACGGTTTGCCCGGCCAGGATTGGCTAGCGCAATCACTGTACGTGCTGAGTTTGCACAGTACATGGAACGCTATCAACCTGCTCACAGTGATCGTCACAATGAGTGTGGGCGGCTTCTGGATATGGCGCGTGCCTACCACACAAGCGCTGGCACTCGCCAGCCTTGGCGTGTTAGGGGCCCTGCTCATTGTGACGCCCTGGTTCTTTCCCTGGTATGTTATCTGGCTGGTTGGCCTTGCCGCTATCTGTGTACCGATCATGCATGACCGCGTGGCAAGAGCGCTGGTATGCTCGGCGTTGGTGTTTTCGGCATCGGCATTTTGCATCTATCTCTATTATCGCGGTGTTCCCCCATTGGGAAGTTGGATCGGTTTTTCATTTCTAACGACTATCGGGCCTCCCATCCTTATGCTGGTGGCGCTACTGATCGTCCCAATTTCTCGCGCCAGGAGCAACAATCAGGAGGATACAGAAAAGCTTATGCCCACCCAGGTTTAAACATAATTGGCAGATTCTCCTATAAGAAGAGAGTTCTGGCACTTCTCTATAAAAGTGGAGACAATTTCGTATTAGAAACAATCAATTAGCCTCTGATCATAACTGTAGGAACGCTGTTCACAACACTACAGCCGTACTTACATTGATACTGCTTTCTTGCTGTCTTGCGCATGTTGGGATACAAGCTCGCTCTAGTGAACGTAAGCAAGGCCAATCGCTTACTTAAGGCATTGGCCACACTTGTACTGTTTGATCCCAACTCCCGGAGGCCAGATACTGGCCTTTAGGGGACCATTTTACTACATTTACCCAACTTGTATGCTTATCATAGGTGTAAAGATGCTCTCCAGAGACTGCCTCCCACACCTGAACTGTTTTATCCCATCCGCCAGAGGCAATGTACCGACCATCGGGAGACCATGTAACTGATTCTACTATGTCGGAATGACCCGTATAGGCATAGAAATTTCTTCCCGTGACTGCTTCCCATATTCGTACTTTTTTATCGTCACTGGCAGAAGCTATATATCTTCCATCTGGCGACCAAGCTACAGATGTTATTCTTTCTTCATGTTTGTTGTAAATTTGAACTTGCTCGCCCGTATCAATTCTCCAAACCTGTACAGTTGCATCATAACTGCCTGACGTAACGAGGGTACCATCTGGTGACCAATCTAGAGCCTTCACAGAACTTTCATGACGATCATAAGTCAGAAGAAGCTTCGCCCCAAATATATCCCAAATCTGTACATCTCCATAATCGCTAGCAATAGCGATGTGCTTGCTGTTGGGTGACCAAGCTACTGCGTGAACACCACTGAAAAGGTTACGATGGCTGAAAATAGTTCTTCCTGTAGCTATTTCTCGTATTTGTACGGTTCCGTCTTCTCCCCCTGACACCAGATAATTGTTGTCAGGAGACTAGGCAACAGTCCATATATCTCCTGTATGACTATGATCATAGGTCAGATAGGTTTTGCTTCTGACTGTTTCCCATATGCAAATTTTCTCATCGCTGCCTGCCGAAGCGATATATTTCCCATCAGGTGACCACGACAGAGTATGTACACCGTCAATATGGGCTCGATAAGTTAGTAGTGCGGGGGCAAACCTGTTTGCTTGTTCTAATGCCATTGCGAAATCTGTTACTGTCTTAAATCGCTGTTGAGGCTTCTTATTTAATGTTGTTAACACTACTTCCTCAACTTCTCTAGAGAGTGTTGGTATCTTTTCTCGGAGTGGTCGCGGATGAGCGTAAAGGTGTTGACTAAGCACTTCTTGCTTGTTTCCCTGAAAAGGAAAAGGCGGGTGACCGGTTAGCCACTCATAAACTGTAATGCCTAGTGAATATTGATCGCTTGCGCTACTTGCACGTTCCTCTATCTGTTCTGGCGCTATGTACTCCAGCTTTCCAGCAGCTCGTTGCAAAATGTTATGGTTTTTACTATAAGAGGGAATTGCAATACCAAAATCACTGAGAAGAAGTTGATTGTTCATGTCTATCATCATATTGTCAGGGTTGACATCGCGATGGACTCTGCCTCTGTCGTGCAAACACTGAAGTGCTTCGGAAACTTGTTTAACATAAGAGATGATAGATTCTAAAGCGACTCTTTGCCCCTTTGGATAACGTTGACGAAGACTACCATTTGGCATGTAATCTGTTACTAGAAATGGTGTTCCATTATCTACTCCAAAATCTTTTATACGTAAGACGTGAGGACAATCTGGCAGAAGAGCAATGGTAGCGCGTGCTTCATTAATAAAGCTTTCTATATCGATCTCAGTATGCAATACCTTTACAGCCACAAGGTCGTTCTTGGGAGAAGAGATATCTTGAGCCAGGTAAACATCACCCTGACCTCCTTTGGCTAGTAGGCAGATGAAACGATACCTATTATCAATACTTTGTCCTGAGCGATCTAACATGTTTCTATGCCCTTTTGGTAGTTTTGATGGTCATAAGGATAATGCAACATTCGATTTGACACTTTTCTACTTATTATGATACCATAACTATGACAGTATAAAAAGCCGTCTCGCCTCATCAAATTCAGGCTACTTAAAAGTTGAGCAATTTAAATAGCCCAGCTTCAAATTTTTGTAAAAGTGATTGTATTTACACAGATCAAGATTTTTGTACAGGAGATACCTGATATGGGAGATATCAATCAACGCATCTGTCGTCGATATCCTGGCCTGTTCGTGATCTTACTGGACCAATCAGGCTCGATGCAAGAGAAAATAGAAGATAGAGACTATCAATTTGTTAATAGGTTTTACCCTGATTCTACCAATGCCCCTAAATGGCTTACTAAAGCACATGTTGTTACCGCCGCTGTCAATACTGTAATCCCTGATATGAGAGACGCAGTTGGCGTGGATAATGAGTCTAAAACCCCTAACAAATCTGTATATTTCGCTGTACTTGGGTATAATGATAAGGTCGAACCTTTAATTCCTAAATCTCGAACATCCGAGGGGTCTATTGAGGCCACAGACATTGTGACTTTATATCCCAAATATCTTGGAATGCATATAGTTGAACGACCCAAACGCGTACCTGAAGGTATGATGGTGGACAGAATAAACATACCTTACTGGATTAAACCAAGAGCGACAGGTAGAACTCAGATGGCAAAAGCTCTTAAGGATGGGATAGATGTGGCAAAAAAGTGGCTACATACTCAACCAGAGTATATATCTGAGTTAAGGAGAAATCAAGAGAGCCGTGATGCATGTTTTCCTCCTGTGATTATCAATATTACAGATGCACGCCCCAATGGAGAAGGTGATCCTTTGGACATCGCTAAACAGATACAGGAAATGGGAGCTAGGGAACCTGGAGAGGAGCTGCTTATCTTCAACTGTCATCTTTCAACGAAAAGGGATACGGCGGTACATTTTCCTAATTCTAAAACAGAATTTCAACATCTTGATGACGAGGAGAAGGAGCTGGCTGAACGGATGTTGGAAATGAGTAGCGCTCTTCCCAATGAATTATATGATGATGCTTGTAAAGCGCTTGGTCGGCCAATAAAACGTGGTGCTCATTGCTATGTCTACAACGCTGATCCAAACGAACTGATTAGATTTTTGCGTTGGGGAACAAGACCAAAGGGATATGGTACAGGAAGCAAACCTAGATGAGTAGCTTTCACCCCATAAAAATAAGCGAGGATTGGCGCAAGTTAGCTATCCTCTTAGCCTGTATAACCTTTATATTTGAGGGGGTAATCATTGCTATTTGGTTTCTACAAATGCAGCAACAGATTGTGGATATTGGGTACCCTTTGGCAGGAATAGCCTTTAGCCTCTTGGTTGGTATAATTTGGATCGCACATCCTCGGACTTCTAAGCAAGAGGAAACAGGGGAAAAGGAAATGGCAGATAACAGTGATGACGCAACCTTAACACAAACAGAAAGTGTAAACTCTCAGGATATTGACATCTTACAACCAGTTGTATCTATGAGCCAATCGAAAACAGAAAAGAAACCGCACTTCGCATTAACGGAAACACGTTGGTTCATTCTATCAAAAGACGGAGAAGAATTTGAGTACTGTGAGAACAGTGAAGATAAGTTGGCTGTTAATGATTCACTGCGTTGCTATGCGATAGCCGACGGCGCTGCCCAATCCTTCCTGCCTGGTAAATGGGCAAGTTATCTTGTCGAAGATTTTGTAAACTATGAGGCTTTCAGTGGCCAGAATATAGAATCTTGGCTCAGAAAGTGTAAAGAACAATGGCAAGAATGGGCAAAAAGTGATTGGCTTCCAGAAGCCAGAGCTACTGGATTGTACTTACCTGGGGAACTAGAAAAGCACCTAGATCAAGGGCCATACGCGACGTTTGTTGGATGTAAGGTGCATCTCATCACTGGAACTACTGCAAATATTCAAGTGTTTGCTTTGGGTGATGCACACTTCTTTTTGTACTGCCCCGATCAGCCTGTTGGCGACCGCTTGAAGTATTTTCCCTATAAGTCATGTCAAGAGTTTGGACAACCACCTGAAGCCTTAGGAATATCTGAAAGACGAATTAAACGTGCATATGAACTCATGAAACAAGAAGTTTATGATGGAGTCTCATTAGAGGAGGGAGTTGCTATTCTTACGTCCGACGAGTTAGCTAAGTGGATTTGCTTACAAAAAGAGACAGCAAATTATAATATATTGGATGAGTTATTTAAAATCATAATTTGGGATGATTTTAAGGAGTTCGTTGTTCAGAAGATACGTGCTAGTTCTGAAATTCGGCTGGATGATATGACAATGATAGTGATACCCTTACGACAGTTCATAATTAGTGGGTGATGAGGTAAATTTATGAATTGGCCGACAAAAGAAGATTATAATCGATCAATGCAGAACCTAAACATATTGGCTATAGACGAAGATCTGCACGAGGGGCGGGTGGAAATGGATGAAATTGGTGCTAATCCAGCTAACTATGGAGGAGCAAAACTCTACAATGTTACCTATAGGATAGAATTGCCTCGTCCTTTAAGTTGGTTTCCAAGTGCAAATAGTTTGATAGTACGCTGTTTTTGTAAGACACCTGAACGAGAGCCCCCTGGTGATATTCTAAAGCGTTACGATCTTATTAGTGCCTTTTGCCTTGATAAGTATAAGGATTACCCATCACTTCTGCCAGTTAAGTATGTGAAGAGAGCTATTAAAGTTTACTATACTAATGAGGATACGGGAGATATTACAGGCAATGAAATATTTCCTATCGTGAAAATGCCATTTCTTCAGGTCCCGTCCTTAGGAGTTTTTGTTGCGAGGAACTACCGAAGCAAGGAGACAATGATAGAACTATGTAGTGCCTGGTTAAATATGATACGGGATCTTGAGATTATAGGTATGGCACACGGAGACCTTGACTTAACAAACGTTTTAGTAGAGGAAGATAGATCTAATGGGAAACCACTCCTAAGACTTATTGACTATGATAATGTATGGATAGAAGACTTAAAAGATCGAGAACAGACAGAGGGAGGTCATGATGCTTTCCAACGTCCTTACTATAAAAGGCCATATAACGCAGAAATGGATCGTTTTTCAGCCCTTGCCATTTATATCTCGCTGAGGGCACTATCCTTCTATCCTGAACTTTATGATAGATTTAAGGCCAATGAAAAGGATTACCTATTGTTTAGAAGGCAAGATTATGAAGAGATTCGTTTAGGAAATAGCGGCTCAAATCGCATTGTTCAACTCCATAAATTAGGTATAGAAGAACTCAAACCTCATCTCGCTCAGTTGATTTCTGCACTATGTCACGAAGATTATGTACCATGCAGCCTGGATGCTGTTCCCCTTCCGCCAATTAAAGTTTTGTGGTATTTGCCTGCTGATGATAAGGCAGCAGAAATAGCCTCAGTAACAACGAAAGTTGATTCAATGCCAGCAGCTTACGGACAACATACACAACAGCCTACTCCATTTTATACTGCTACTACGGAAACAGCTACTTCTAGTGCAGGCTCCTCGATGGCAGAGCAACAACGCAGCAGTGCCGTCCCTTTCCGCGTCGCGAGAAATGCGGCTTCTAGTACAGGCTCCTCGATGGCAGAACAACAACGGGCTGCTCAACAGGTCCAAAAAGTTCCTGTAATAGGCCTGATTCTCATTATCGCTATTACCATAATTGTTATTGCTGTGCTCGCTATTATTCTCATATGGTTAGCCAGCCAAACTTATTCAAATCCTCGTAGTTTTATTCTATCTCATCATATATTTATCGCGACCATCGACCTCCCTTACATATGGCCGCATTTATGATTTTCTAGATGGAAGCTTTGAGGCAACGCGAAAGGGAGATAATGTTAATGTATAGTATTTTTTACCTTTACATAAAAGTTCTGTTTAATAGCATCGGACTGAGGCTAACATGTCTGATCGGATTGGTACTAGTTCAGAACACTCCATTGTGGCCACTGTGGCCATTGAGTTCTCTAGATGTTGTTTCACTGCTAGCAATGATACCGACACTACTGGCTCTACTCCTCCTCTTTGTTCGTTCTCGACAAAAATCGGCTTCTTCAGCTATACAAAATGCAAAATTGAAACATTCTGCTTCCAGGCTGCAAAAAAGAGTGAAAATTCATAGGAAACAATTAATTCACGAATTGTGTTCTTTAGGTAGTTGCTATATTCAATTATCCTTAGAGAAGGATAATAGTCAAGAAGAGCGACAAAAACATTTACAAACTGCAAGAGATTGTTACCAAGAAGCCAATCAAGCTCTGACCTTCTTTGCCAAGTCTCCTTCTGATTACACTATTCATCCTGAAATTTGGATTGGATTGGGTGATTTTCATTTTTTCTCTGCCATTTACGAAGAAGAAGCAACCTATAAGCAAGCAGACTTAGAAGATGCTCATAGGTTTTATTCACAAGGTTTTGCTCTCCTTAAGAATGGAGATGAACGTAAAAAGTATTCAGAGAATCAACTCAGAGAGATTGACAAGTTATTACACAATTCTTAAGGTAAAATATGGACTGCTCTCTGAGTTTTCTTTAGTTCGGCTGTAGCACACAAGCCTGCACTCCTACAGTTGTGATCATAGGCTAATCGACTGGCTTTAAAGAAACCGAAACCGCTTCCGATGCTCCAGGTTCAGGTTTCTCTGAAACAATAGCCAGAGCTGGTTGCGGCTGCTTGCGTGTGCAGTAGATCAGGAGAGATACAACAAAGCCAAACAGGATAAAGTTGCGCAGCGTCACAATAGGATAGAACCATGGCACCAGCGGAACATCCATGATAGAGCCGGAGGCAGGCATATTGTAGATGAAGGGATAGATGAAGGTGGTCAGGCCACAGATAGCGACCCATGTAATGAACCAGCGTATATCAGAACCACCAACATAGGCGACCAGCGGCACAACCCAGATGAGGTACTGCGGGCTAAACACTTTCCCGGTGACCATCACGATTAGCAATGTCAGAAGCGTAGAAGTAGACAGGTCGATTTTCTTACGCCACTGCAACCAGTATGTGTAAAGCAGACCAACAATTGTCAGAACGGTCTCACCGCGAGCTATCAGTGAGGAGTAGACATGCGATACGTTCAAGGAGCCATAAGTGAACATGTATGTCATAGGATGGTATTTCACAAAAGTCGAGAGCCAGATCAGTGATGATCCAAAGGACTCTACCTGAATCGGACGCGTCTGGAAGTAGCTCAAAGGCGCAATTGTACCTTCAACATTCAACAGGAAAGAGACTGCCATGACTACAATACACACGCCGATAAACGTCGCCAATGGCTGCCATCTACGCCACGAGAGCCACTTTTGATGTGAGTCTAATTGTTGTGCAAACAAGAGAGGAATGAGCAGAGTGGCAGGATAGAATTTGATCAAAAACGCCAGGGCCAGGGCGACAAAAGCCCAGTTCCAGCGCTTACGTTCAGCCAGAATGAGAGTAGCCAGTGTGAGTAGAGACGGTATAAGGTCAAAGCGACCCGCGACGGTTGCCCAACCACCGATTACCAGTAAAATTGCACCAACAATAGCCGTCTTGCGCGATTTGAAGCGCAACAACGCAATATACATGGCAGCCGCTAACAGGATCATCAGGAGCGCAAAAGCCACCTGGTACCAGTGCTGTGGTGCGAACAGCACAAGCGTGAAGGGTATCAGGGTAAGAATCGGGTATTCGTGAGGCAAAGCATGAAAACTATCTGTAAGGTCCTGCGAAGCGACGAAATTTACGAGCACATATGGAGCATGGTATTTGTCGCGCAAACTGTTTGCAATCTTCGCATTCGTATATGTTTGACCAAAAGTGTGAAAAATAAAGCTACATTGTGACGCGGGATAAGACTTTACAGATGGCATACCGTGCAAGAACGCTGCGGCATAACACTGATATTTGGCGGCATCGGTGTAGGGCCTGAAGATCTGCCAGGAGGCTCCACAGTACATCAGCACACCCATCACCACAATGATAACAGCATCCAGCAAATAGGGAAGTCTCTTATTTTTGACTGACCTGGATACACCTGTGTCGTTCGTTTCTTCCACTTTAGTATTTGTACTCATTTATCAAAATCTCGTAATTTTAAACTCAAAAAGACAATTGCAAAGGACAGTATAGGGATATCCTTCACGGCCTGTCAATAGGCCCACGAAAAATACTTACTTTCAGCTATACTACAACAACTACATCCGCATATATAACGATCCACAACGGTCTATGATTTCATCATCTTCCCCGTAGTGGCATCGCTTGCCGGTGCCGAGTATCCCCACGTGCACTCGGCACCGGCAAGCGATGCCACTACGGGGGTAGCCTGTCTACTGGTCCTGTATAATATGCCCGGTACAGGTCAATATGCTACAATAGCATGCAGCAAAACAGACTGTGTTAAGGAGTATGAGGTGTAGTATGCAGGTATTGCAAGAAGGTCAGAGGTTCGAACGTTATCGTATACAGCGTTGCTTAAGTAACAGTGTGTCAGGCACGAGTTACGAGGTCGAAGATACGCTCCTGCTGCGCAAAGTAACCCTCAAGCTTATTCACCCGTGGGCGACACTCCCGGACGCGGCCCGTCGCCAGTTCTTTCGCGAAATGCAAGGTATCAGCACACTGATTCATCCATACCTGACACCCGTCCTTGATTATGGAGAAGTTGGTGGGCAACTCTACATTGCGCGTCGTTATGTCACTCCAGGTTCGTTGTTAGGTAGTGAGGGAAGATACTGGTTCCGTCCCCCATTAGATATTTCAGATGCCATTCACTATACCCACCAGCTTGCAGAAGCGCTCCAGTACATCCACAACCATAATTACCTGCACGGAGCATTGACCTTTGCCAATATCCTGGTATTGCGTGGAGCCAGCGCAGACAAAGGTTCCGACTTTGCTCCCTTCCTGCTTGCCGATGTTGGCACTACACACTTCGTACGGCGCTTTGGTCGGTCCCTGAATACGCTTTTGCCGATCACTGCAGCACCTGAACAGCTCGGCAAGCGCGTTACTCCCGCCAGTGATCAATACGCGCTCGCAGCTATTCTGTACTTCTGGCTGACAGGTCGCCCACCTTTCCTGGGAACGCCTGAGGAGATCGAGCAGCTCAAACTTACGGAAACCATCACTCCACTCACCGCCTTGAATCTCAACGTGCCACTCGAACTGGAAGGTGTCATACGTCGCGCACTGAGCGTCTACCCGGAGGAGCGCTATCCGTCTATCCTGACATTCGCTGAAATGCTGCAAGCTTCAATTGCCAGCTCAATCCCAGTAGCATCAACACCTGTTATCATCATACAAACTGAAGTTATTGCGGAGAAGACACCAGAGCCAGTTGAGCAGAGCGAAACCTCGATCGAATTTGTCCCGGAAACTGTCCAGAGAGAAGAGAGCGCGGTGGAAGCCAGCCTGCAGGGTGAGCCAGCTTTTGTACCTGCGCAACAAAACAGTGAAGAAGTTTCCGAGCAGAATGAGCATGCCTCTGGAAACGGAGCAGATCAGCAATATACGTGGGCACTTGAAGCCGACCAGTTTTTCCAGGAAGGCCCACTCTCTCTTCTAGAACTCCTTTCAACGGGCGCTACAGAGCCAGAACCAAAGCCACAACCCGTACAGCCTACCCAGCCAATGCAGCCTGCACAACCAGAGCCGCTTCCCCAGGTTGTACCAGATGTTCCACAACCTCTGCCAGACCCTGCTCCTCTTCCTGAGCCTTTGCCTGAAACGCCACAACAGCCTGCCCCAGGACCAAAACCCGATCCCGATATCGTGCCTCCACCAGCCCCAGATATCCCTCAGCCTATACCTGAGCCGAAACCAATACCACCTGCTGAGCCTGCACAAAATACTGTGTCGCCGCTCTATCAAGATACTGATCCCGATGAAGCAGAAGAGCCGGAGGAGCTTCCACTCCAGGCCAGCGTAATCATCACATCAGCTTACACAGAGAAGCCGCAAGAGATTATCTTAGAACGTGAAGAAACAACGCTTGGTCATGCCGGTTCAAGCGATATTTTACTGGACCAGGGTACTCTTACGTCGCGCCATCACGCCCTCCTGAAACAGGAAGGTGATCACTACTGCATTTATGATCGGCGCAGCACCAATGGAGTTATTGTAAATGGTCAGCAGATTGCGGTCGAGACAGGTTATGAGCTTAAGGACGGCGACTATATCATTATTGGTGAATATGAGCTGACCTTCTGCCTGATCCCACTAGTATTGACACATTCCAACACTTGAGACTAAACTAGTAGCAAGTATTAGACAGTCTAGTCGGCATTGTCTGTATAGTACAAGAATTTCGGCGAGGATTGGATAGCATGGCAGAACGTCTCGACAAGGTCAAATGTAAGGGAAGAGATCGTCTGATATGGGCTGCACAGAACCTGGCACAGGAATGCTCTTTTGACGAGATCACCGTCGATGAGATTGTCAAAGCTGCTGACCTCTCACGTCCTGCCTTCTATTACCATTTTGCTGGCGGTAAAGAAGAGCTACGAGCAGAACTGGTACGCAGCGGCTCTATCGATGCAACGCCTACGCCCGATACACGCAAAGCAGTGCTTGATGCTGCCCTGCGGGTCTTTGCGCGTGCAGGAGTTTCGGCGGCGACTCTCGATGATATTGCTGCCGAAGCCGGAGTTTCGCGTAGCGCGCTCTGCTGGCACTTTCATTGCAAAGACGATCTACTCAGTGCAATCATTGAGCGGCAAGGTTCTTTCGTAGCTCTGCGAGCTGCAATAGAGCAGATGGAGCAAGAGCTACGAAGCGGTATGCCAATCGATGACGAAGTTATCTTACGGCGCATTGCAGGAGGCTTCTACGAAGCTTTTTCGGTCCAGGGCGACCTTACACGTCTAAGTATTTTACTGGTCCATACACATCCCGAAGCTGCGCATATTCTTGCAGAAAAGATCGCGCGCGGTCGCAAAGGTATCACTGAGTACATCAAAAAAAGACAGGAAGAAGGTATTTTTCGTAAGGACATTGATGCTGCACTCTTTGTGCAGGTAATGGCGATGACGTTTGCGATGCGTGCTATTGGACGAGGACTGAACGATCTTTTACCTTTTGCACATCTTTCGCGCGAGGAAGTTATCAATCAGCTCGTTTCCTTACTGCTTAATGGCATTAAAACAGGCGATTTGTCAGCTAAAGATACAGTAGAGGCATAAATGGCTGTCTTATGTTCAGGGCGATTCAAACGACCCGTAGTGGCATGCCTTGCGTGTGCCGGGTGGACGGGAAGCAATACCGTTGAGCGTCGGGGGAGTCCTCCCGAGCCACCCGGCACACGCAAGGCATGCCACTACGGGTCCACGCGCACGACTTTTCAATCGCTCTGTCTGATGTTCGCTGCCCATTACCAGTTGGGCGTGTGCTGGATAGCATTTTTTCCGTCAATAAGGAGTCTTTCCATATGCAAGTCAACGGACAGGCTGTACGACAGGGTGGAATAAGTTACAAGTGGGTTGTGGCAGGGGTCGTCATCATCGGGGTGTTTATGAGCATCCTGGATCAGACGATCGTTAATATCGCTATTCCACGCCTGCAAACAGCGTTCGGCGCGGATATTCATAGCGTGCAGTGGGTATTGACAGCCTATATTCTCACGCAAGGCATTGTAACCCCGACGGCAGCCTATTTCTCTGAGAGATTTGGCATCAAACGCTTCTATATTGTCTCACTTGCAGCCTTCACCATAGGCTCGGCGCTGTGTGGCATCGCATGGAGCTTACCGGTGCTGATCTTTTTCCGTATCGTCCAGGGAGCTGGCGGTGCAGCGCTGTTCCCGCTCTCTATCACGCTGCTCTTCCGCGAATTTCCTCCGCAGGAACGCGGTACGGCGATGGGCTTTTTCGGCATTCCTGCCCTGCTCGCACCAGCGCTCGGCCCTACCTTTGGCGGCTACCTGGTGACCTACGCTGACTGGCAGGCAATCTTCTATATCAATGTGCCGATTGGTATCATCGGAGTGATCCTGGCGAGCATCTACCTGCGCGATGCCGCTGCTGAGCTGCGTACACGTTTCGATTTCCCAGGCTTTTTCTTTGCAGCCGTGGGCCTGGGAACGCTCTTGTTCGCGCTCTCTGACGCTACTACAGATGGCTGGGGATCAGCAAAGGTTATCGGCTTCCTTGCAGCAGGTATAATCTCTCTCGCCATCTTTGTTGTCGTGGAGATTATGGCTGTGCGCCAGGAAAAACAGCCATTGCTCGACCTGCGACTCTTTGGCAATGGTCCATTCCGAGCGAGCATCATTGCGAGCGTCTTCGTTATCTTTAGCCTGTTTGGTGGCATTTTCCTCTTCCCGATCTACTTACAGAATATTCGCGGGGAGAGTGCATTCCAGGCGGGCCTCATACTATTACCACAGGCATTGGCCTCCATGGTTGCGGTACTGGTTGGAGGACGCCTGGTAGATCGCTTCGGTGTACGTGCAATCATGATTCCTGGATTGCTTGTGCTCGCCATCGCCACGTGGCAGCTATCCTACATCACCATCTACTCTCCGTATGGTTGGATACAACTGATGCTGGTACTGCGTGGACTGGCACTTGGAGCAAGCATACAACCACTTACAGTTGCAGGACTGGCTGAGATCAGACCACGGCAACTGGCACAGGCATCCTCTTTGAATACCGTCGCTCGTGCAGTTTCAAGCTCACTGGGCATCGCTCTTCTGGCAACCCTGGTACAGACGCAGAGCAAAGTACATTACACACATCTTGCCGAGCAGGTAACACCCTCATCTCGCCTTGGACAGCTGATACCAGCATTACAGGCGCTCTTTGTCAGCCGTGGCGCAGATGTCAAATCGGCCCTGAGCGCTGCATTGCAAGTCATCTCAGGCATATTGCGAGCACAGGCATACGTGCTCGCCATCCAGAATGCATTTACTGTGACGGTCTTCGTAATCGCCCTGGCTATCATCGCCGTCTTGTTCGTAAGAGGACAACGCCGACCGGCACGCATTGAAGAAACACCCGGAACACCACGAGACAGCGGGACCCAGGAAGAAACACGCCCAATGGTATTCGCGGAGTAGATAGTCAGGAGAGATACACTCACTATGCGTCTCCCCTGAAAAGAAGCTATAAAGACTCAATCTATCAAGTAAGATAAAGGAGAAATTTACCTATGCGTCGCATCATTCTGGTTCCAGTACTGATTGTAGTTGCCCTGCTCGCCATTGTCGGCGGCGTTGCCTACTGGATCTACAACGGCTACATGTACTACAGCACTGACGATGCCCAGGTCTCTGGCAATATTGTCAACATCAGTGCGCCTGCCAATGGGCAATTGACAACACTAAGCGTCAACGTCAATGATAAAGTTACCGCGGGTCAAACTATCGCAACGATCACACCTGCCCCAAGCGTGAGTCCTACGGGAACACCGGTAAAAGTACAGCCGATCACTATTACCAGCCCAATTAATGGTACTATCTTGCAGACATCCGCAGTCCAGGGGCAGACGGTCGGTGCGGGTCTGACACTTGTTCAATTGACCGATCTAAATGCTCTCACTATCACAGCCTACGTTGACGAGGGATCGATCAACAATGTCAAAGTCGGTCAGGATGTCGACGTGAAAGTGGATGCCTTCAGCAACACCCCCTACACGGGTCACGTTCAGCAGATCGTGCAGGCTGCTGCCAGCACGTTCTCGTTGTTACCTACACAGGATAACGCCAGTGGCAACTTTACCAAAGTGAGCCAGCGCATCCCGGTCATCATCAACGTCGATGGCACTGCTGGTAAGAGCCTTGCACCGGGCATGAGCGCCGAAACGACTATTCACATCCACTAAAGTACAGCGATCCTGGGAGAGCGCACCAGCTCTCCCAACAATGAAAGGAGCAAGATGTGAGCCTGTTAATTGTCGGAGGACTATTCATTGTCGCTGTACTCGCCATCGTTGTTATGATCTTTGTCTTGCGTGGCGAACCGGATACAAATGCAACAGCAAGCGCTCCGTCGCCGAAGCCGCTAGCAGCCGAACAGAATGAGCCAGCAACACAGAAGACGTCTGCCAGCAAACCATCAGTAGCAGCACAGACTGCCCCAGTGCCCACCGAGGACTTCACAACTGGTCCAGAAGATCCGCAAACAGACGAGTGGAACCCGGTAGCAAATGGACAGTTCCATGAGTTAGCCAACGAGCTGCGCACCCTGCACCAGCAGGCTCAGGAGTTCGAGTACCGCCTCAGCGTTCTTAGAGACATGATCGAACGGATCGAATATGCCCGGCATAATCATATGACTATTGAAGAGCACGCACAGCATCGATCGGATGTATCATCTGTAAACTAATCGTGCATCGGCTCGCAGGGCGGGGGCAAGCCCAGCCCCTACGGAAATCACGAAACTCGTCTTCGTAGGGGCCGGGCTTGCCCCCGCCCTGCGAGCCCTTTCATCGGATTCTATTTTAAATCTGCACCTTCCCAAAAACCCTTGACTTTTCCTCATCTTCAGGTTACATTTGTAATCAGATGGACACATGACCGGTTTTGAAAATCAGTCACCGGGTCAAATATATCGAGGAGCCTGAGACTTTGACTAATCAGAACGACAATGAAACAAGCAAATTACAGGAGGAACAAGCAAAGCGACAGGAGCGGGCTGAGCGTATCCTTAGCGCCGCATCTGAACTGATACTGCGCTGGGGGTATCGTAAGACAACCATTGAGGATATCGCCAGATATGCGGGTGTAGGCAAAGGAACTATCTACCTGCATTGGAAAACGCGGGAAGATCTTTTTCTCGCAGTTTTGCTACGTGAGCGGTTAATAGCAAGCAAGGACCTGGAGCAACGCCTGGCAGAGGACCCGGAAGGGACAACGTTGCACGGCATGATCAAACATATTCTCCTTTCCGCAATACGTAATCCGCTCTTAAAAGCCAGCATGCTAAGAGATAGCGAGATACTTGGAGAGCTGACACATAACGAGTCTGGCAAAAAAGATCTCGAACAGCGCTTAAATTTAACAGAGTCATTTCTCACATTTCTTCGCAGCAGAGGTCTGATACGCACCGATATCGACCTGCATGCGCAGGTGCAAATGTTTATCACAATAGCTATTGGTTTCCTGACTGCGAATCAATTTTTACCAGATGCATATCAGATTTCCGACGAAGAGATAGCAAATATGGCGGCAGAGACGGTGCGGCGAACGTTTGAAGTACGCGATCCTGTGCCAACAGAACAGGAAGAGTTTTCTACTACAGTTGGCCAGATTCTCAATCAGGTGAGGGAACAAACTCAGAAGGAGTTAGAAACATGAGTTCGATTATACAGGTCAATGGACTGACCAAAAACTATGGCTCTCATCGTGGTATCATCGATGTTACGTTTGAAATCTCCGAGGGTGAGGTTTTTGGCTTCCTGGGACCGAATGGTGCGGGAAAAACGACGACTATGCGCACCTTGATGGGGTTACTGCGTCCGACGACTGGCCAGGCCAGCATCGCCGGGCTGGACTGCTGATCGCAGGCAACCGAGATCAAAAAGTTGATCGGCTACCTGCCCGGAGAATTCAGCTTCGATCCCGGTCTGCGCGGCGCACAGATCATCGAGTATCTGGGCCATCTGCGCGGTGGCGTGGACCAGACCTACCTGCGCAAACTGGTGGAGCGCCTGGGCTTCGATCCCAGCAAACGGTTCCGCGAATATTCGCACGGCAACAAACAAAAGCTGGGACTCGTGCAGGCCTTCATGCATAAGCCACGCGTGCTTATCCTGGACGAACCCACATCTGGCCTGGACCCGCTCAATCAGCAGGAATTCTATACAATGGTAGGTGAGGTGCGCGCTGAGGGAAGGACGGTCTTCCTCTCCTCGCACATTCTGCCGGAAGTCGAGCATACCTGCAGCCGCGTCGCGATCATCCGCGAAGGACGACTGGTCAAGACCGACCACGTCTCGGCGCTCAAAGAGATCCGTCAGCACGATGTGGAGATCAGCTTTCCTGGTTCTGCCTCGGTGGAGTGGTTTAAAAATGTCGCGAGTGTGGTCAGTGTGGCGCAAGGAGCGGATGAGCACACCTTGCAATTGAACGTCCAGGGTGAATTGACCGGGATTATTCACATCGCGAGCCAGCATAGCGCGACCAATATTGCAACACGCGAGCCTTCGCTGGAAGAGGTCTTCTTGCGCTTCTATGAGCCCGAGCAGGTGTCTTCCGCGCTCGCCGGAGAGAGGTGATCCTATGTTTCGCAGCATCTGGAGTAAATCACTCAGAGATTACCGGGTACCGATCCTGGGTTGGGGCTATGGACTGGCTTTGCTCATGGTCGTGGGGTTCGCAACGGCCACACCGGCTGTTATTGCAACCTTTGTCAGCCTCGCGCCCCTCTTGAGCTTTCTCGGCAATCCCTATGCTCTCCAGACCCCTGAGGGGTATATCACTTTTCGGTATATGGGAACCGTCTTGCCACTCCTGCTCAGCTTCTGGCCCATCCTGGCCGGAGCGAAGTTGGTGCGAGGGGAAGAGGAGCGCAGCACGCTGGATGTATTGCTGGCTACGCCACAAACACGCACACGCCTGCTGCTCTCGAAGATCGGCGCGCTCTTTAGCGCGCTGATCCTGATCGCGGTGCTTATCGCTCTGGGTGCTGTGGCTGGCGAAGCCCGTCTTGGTGCGCATGTCGATTTTGTCAGGGCGCTACTCGCAGGACTGAACCTGAGCTTGTTTGCCTTCTTCTTTGGTATGGTGGCGCTGCTGCTCTCCCAATGTACCACCAGCCGCAGCACGGCAGCAGGTGGAGCGAGCGGTCTGCTGTTGCTAGCCCTGCTGCTGGATATCACTGGACGTGAGATCCCTGGCAGTTGGGTGCAATACCTCTCACCGTTCCATTATTACAATCTCAACCGGCCACTCATTCCCAGTTTCCAGGACCAACCCGCGGCGGTGCTGCTCCTGGTAGGTCTCTCCGTGCTCTGCGCGGGGATGAGTCTTGTGCTCTTCGCCAGGCGCGATATCGGCGGGGCGGCGTTCTCATGGCAGCGAAAGAGAGCAAACAGCAAGCAGCAGGCGATGGACAGTCTGAGCCGTGCCGAGCGTGCTATCTCCACGCGCACCGTGAGCCTGCACACACTCTTCGCTTCTGGCTGGTCTGCCTTCTGGTGGCTGCTGGGCATTGTGCTCTTTTGTGCCTATTGCATACTCCTTGCTCTCAGCATCCAGCAGCAGTTCTACAAACTCGTGCAACAGACACCCTGGCTGCAACAACTCTTTTTCGACACACCCACCAACACCAACACCGGCCTGCTGGGCACCATCCTCTTCTCGTTCGTGCCAGCGTTGGTCGTGATCCTTGCACTGACACAGGCCTTGAGGTGGTCCGCAGATCTGGAAAACGGACGCCTAGCAGTTTGTCGGAGAGACGCAGGGGTCCTCCCGTCAGTAATGGTAAGCTATGGGTATGAAAAGAACCTTCAAAACCGTGAACTATGACCAGGCGTTGGATCTGACAGTACGGCTAGGTGACTGTCTGCCGCCT
>WNGD01003531.1_pt1 | contig 20584 bp, 31 predicted proteins | sample 5400671 | NCBI WGS metagenome assembly WNGD01 (sample SAMN13153369, study PRJNA577476) | soil metagenome | isolation source: 40 cm soil or saprolite under grassland replicate 2 | place: USA:California | collected 2016-06-15 | reverse complement strand
TGTCTTCGCCCCAGCGTCCTGCTCCCGCAAAACGCCGATGATCTGCTCTTCCGTGAACCGGCTCGCCCGCATGTCCATCCCCCTTCCCGAGGTGACGGACTCTACTCATTTTTGGAGGAGATTCGGGGGCTCAGGTCATCACATGACGACCAACACGACGATTGCACCGGAACTGCTGGATCAACTGCTTGCTAACTATGAGAAGCCCGAGGACCTGACGGGGGAAGATGGGCTTTTTAAACAGCTCAAGAGGGCGCTGATCGAGCGCGCGCTCGACGGAGCGGGGCGCGGCGGAAAGCTGAATGCTGAATGGGCGCTGGTCGGGTTGACTCATAATTGTCATTCTGTTGCACACCTGTCGCTAGGCACCTGCTCGCCGACCGGGTCCATCTCGAACGGGACGCTTTGCAGATTTGCGAGGAGCACCTGGGCACCTGCTGCATCGCCCTGGGCCTGTAGCGCTGCATGAGCCGCGAGCTCACCGAACTGTTTCGTGATATTGGGATCGCCCGGCTTGTAGAGGAAGCATGCGCCGTTATTGTCCTCGGCGATCATCCGAAAAGCCTGCTCGGCACTTACACCCGCGCGATCCAGCGGGCAGCCGCCGCGGATGGTGCCCTTGTACGCCGCCGTGATCTTGGTCCCGAGCCGCCGCTGCCGCATCGCATCCATGCAGACCTCGTCCAGGCTGTCACCGTCAGGTCGGCGAAGGCCTCGCTGCTCGAACGCATCGGTGATGATGACGAGCTCATGGACCGGGCCCTTCTCGGCCTGTCGGAGGACGTGCTGGAGCACGCGGTTGTGCTGGGTCCATCCTGGCCAATGCTCGACGGCCGCCATGGCGCGCGCCAGCTCCTCGGGGTCGCGGAACCATTTTGACGCCCGGCATTCCCGCGGTTGGTCAGCGCGCTGGTCGTCGCCGCGGAAATAGACGAGCTGCACCTCCAGCCCTGCCGCACGGGCATTCTCGAACATCGGCAGGACAATGTGGCGCGCCGCCTCGAGCGTGAGCTTTCGGGATGCAAGGTATTCGCCCATGCTCGTGGTGGCGTCGAGCGAGATGATGATGCGGGGCGGTCCGGCCCGCGGTGCCGGGTCGCTATCGAGCGCGGCGATCAACCGGGCCTGCGGCAGCGTGACATTGGTGAAGTCGTCGTTGACGAGGGTCACGTCGTGCTTGTCCATTTTCGTTCCTTGCGGTTATGCGGTTCAGCGGTTATCCGGACTTCGTCTCGCCGCGCACGAATACCTCGCGGAGCACGGCATAGCTCTTGGTTTCGCCCTTGATTTTCTCATTCTTGATCGTCAGCGCGCCGGTGCGTTGGAGATGAGCAATCAGTGCATCGCGATCAAAGCCTTCGGTGAGGCGGTGGAACTCATCGCGATAGATGAGGATGCGCTGGTCCGGTCCATCGATCTTGATGAATCCGGAGAGCGCGCCCGCAGCCCGGAATACACCCGGATCCTCGAACTTGATCGCGTGCTCCGGCGCGGGGACGAGTTTGCCACCGCCCTTGCCCGGATGCTTATTGAGCGTGATGAAGCGATCGGCCTGGCGCGCCGCGGCGATGCGCTCGCGCAGTTTCTGTTCCGCGGCCTTCATCTCCAAGGTCACGACCGGCATTCCCAGGCCCTCGGCCCATCGCAAAGTGCAGCCGACGATGCCGCGATCGGAACTCTCGATGCTCCACGGCCAAAACCTAGCTTTGGCCGCCATCCGTAGGGCCGCCGCTGCCAGCGCGAACCGGCGGATCACGCTGTCCTTTTGGGGATCGCGGTGCAGGAGCTCGGCGACCTCGGGCAGCGCGAGCCACGCTTTTCGATGCTGCTCGAGCTTCGCCTTGATCCGGTCCTCGCCGAGCTCGACCAGGTAGCGGAGCCATTCCTGACCAACCTCACCATGCAGGCGCGCGGTCGCGGCGTAAATCTGTGGACAGATTTCACCGAGCCTTTTGTGTGGGACGGTCTCGAGCGCGGTCTCCGGTCCAACCTGGGCCGGAACGTCCACGAGACGTTTGCGGCGGCCCTCGGTGTCGTCCATCTTGTCAAGGAAGGTCGCGATCGGAAATTCGCCGGTGGAAAACAACATCATGCGAAAACTGGCCTGCTCACGAAGATTTCCCCGCGAGTCCGCGCGCAGCGGGGGAGTGCCACCGGACAGGATGTAGATTGCCTGGACGAGCTTGTCCTTCGCGGACTTGGCCGACCCGAGCTCGTCAAGGAACAGTCCGCAGTCGGTGCGCTTTGCGGCCAGGGCCACGATCCCCTTGTCGGATGCCGTAGCCCATTTCGCGCCGAAGGGCTCACCCCTTCCGAACGTGTTGCTAGGTCGGCCGTAGATCGATTCCCCGATCGCGCCCGCCGCCGATTTGCCCCACGTCGATGTGCACCAGATATGGAACCCGCCCAGCTGCTCCGCGGCGAAGAACACCAACGGTCCCGCGAAGGCCACCCCGGCCGCGAGCGCGACGTTGGAGCAGCCCTCCAGCGGCCGGGCGATCCGCTGCCACTCCTCCACCGTGCCCGAGACGCTGAAACCGTATCTCTTGCTGGTGTCCTCGATGGGCGTGTCAAGGCGCGCCCATATCTCGGGACCAGCCTTTGTTTTGGATTTCCGACGCACCAATTGTTGGCGCCGTTTTTTCGTCGGCATGATCGGCTTGAGCTTGGGTGGCGCGAGGGGCAGGACGAAGCAATAGGTGCTGTCGATTTTGTGCCAGCCGGTGGTATTCGTCCGCGTGATCCTGAGCTTCGTCGGCAGATTCAGGAAATTGACCATCTCGGCACGGGCGAATTCGTTGCGGACCACATAGACGTTGAAGTGCGTCAGGGCCTTGATGGCGGCGCCGTGGCTTTTGGTGGTGATCTTCCAGCGCGGAATTTCAATCTCGCGCTCGTGCTTGCGCTCCCCCTCGTAGGTCGTCTGAATCAGATGAACGCGAGGATCGGTATTCGTATCGGTCGCGGAGTGGGCCAGGGGCTCGAAGCGCGTCTTGCAAATCCGATTCCAGGACCACACTCCGCCCCCCGTGATGGCGATGCTCAAGGCGCATTACCGCGACAACCGCGAGAGCCGTCGCCGCCAGGCCTATGAGAGAATAGAGCGGGCCTACGCGGTCGTGCGCCTGGCGGCGTACCAGGCCTTCGTGAAGGCTCCGAACAGCACTCGCGAGGAGCTGATCGCGGCCGTATGCGCAGACCGACTGGTCCGTGAGCAATTACCGATAGCCGTGACCACTCCCGTCAATGAGCTGCTGCTGATGCGGAAGCGCGGGCGCGATCTGGTTCTCGATTATCTTCGCGACCTGTCCAAGTTCACCAAAATCACCTACGAGAACCTCATTGCGACCGTCGGCAAAGAGCTTGAATGCCCGCGAGCGCTCGCGGCCGTCATCGTTGACGCAACGTTGAAACAACACCATCGGGCCTGCGAGGCCATCGGAGAATACCAATGGGGGCGCGGGCGCGACCTGGTGCGCGATTGGCTCCGCGTCTGGCCGCCCAGATGGGAATGGACGAATGATCAACGCGAAGCCAATCGCGCCTACCTCATTCAGATCGTCGTCAAGGATATCCGCCACACCAACCTCATCAAGTCTGTCGTTAGGGAGCTGAAAATGCCGGAGATGATGCTGGCCGCCGCGATCGTTGATGCGGTGTTGGCGGAGTGAACGCCATGACGGTCAGTAGTTGGAAGTTATCGACGAAGAGACACAAAAGGAAAGTGCGCGTCGCGCCCGCGATCGCGCCGGCTCCGGTCGAAGAAAAGGCGAATTGGATCGAGCTCGAGCAAGAACGGCTTCGCGAGCTGGACGAGCGCCTGCGCCGCAACCGTGCTGCGCGGCTCGCAAGGTTGGCGACGGGCTGATCCCCAAGCTCAGCCCCGGCGCCGGGAGGGCCGGTCCCGTTCGGTAATCGGATGTGTCGGGGCCGGCCTCTCCCACCAAAGTCAACGAGAGGAAGAAAATGGCTTGGCAGAACCATCGGCAGGTTGCTCGCGGAGCTTTTCCCCAAAGCGTTCGTCGTCGATACCAAGCGACGATTTCCATTGAAGCTGGGCATCGAACGCGAGATCAAAGCACACGAAGTCGAGCTCGCCGCCGGTCATCCGGTCAACGTCGACGCTGCGGTGGCCTACTACATCAATCACGCTGACTACCACCGCGCCTTGCTCGCCGGCACCGCTCGTTATGACCTGAGAGGGGAACGCGCGGGAACCGTGACCGAGACCGAGGCGATCGCGGCCCAAAAACGCATTGCCGAGATCCAAAAGATGCTGCGCGAACGTCGCGAGCAGGAACAGCAGCAGCCGACTACGCCGGTGGGGCAGGTGCTGCAGGCCATACGCGGCCCCGACGATCAGAAGGTTCCGGCTGCGCCCGCGCGGCGAGGAGCTCGCGCCGTCCGCCCCGCGAAATGCGGACCGCAACCGCGAGATCGCGCGCCGCTATGCGATCGGCGAAAGCAGCACCGCATTGGCCCGCGAGTTCGGCCTCAACCCCAGAACCATCCGCGACACGGTCGTGGCCGCGGGAGGAACTCTTCGGCCGTGGGGCCGGACTTCAGGGCAAAACGCAGATCGCAACCGGGAGATTGCGCGACGCTACGCGTCCGGCGAAAGCAGCACCGCATTGGCCAAGGAGTTCGGTCTCTCCTCCCGGACCATTCGCAGCGCGATCAAAGCCGCGGGAGGAACCCTTCGAGCGCAGGGTCGTCGTCTGCAGAGTAGGCCGCAGAAGCAGGGCGGCCGCCCGCGCACATCCCCCGAGACACGGCAGGCGATCGTCACCCGCTATCAGGCCGAAGACCACATCGAGGGGCCGCGCAAGAAGGCCCCCGCCAAGGTGGTGAGGGCAGAGCCGAAGCTGGCCCCGCTCGGGGCGTGGGAGTGCCCCCCGGTGCACTATGCGCTGCGCCGGAGAAGATACGAGGAGCCGGCCGTCCGGGTCCGGGTGACGATGGGCCGGCCGTCGCGCAAGTATTCGCCCGATGACCTGCGGCCGGCCTACCAGCAGGTCCACCGGTGAGTTTGTGTAGACGGAACAAGATGCAGCGCTTTGAGGCATTCGGCGAGGAGCCAAAATCACTGGCGGCCTGGTCCCGCGACCCGCGCTGCGTGGTCGGCTACACCGGGCTGCGGCATCGCGTGCTCGATTATGGGATGGCGGTCGAGGCGGCCTTGACCGCACCGTCCCCACTCCCGGGACCGGCTCGGGACACGAGCCGTGACGCTGCCATCCGTCGGGCGGCCGAAGCCGGCAGGACCATCGCTGAGGTCGCCCGCGAGCTCGGCCTCTCCTGGAACGCGGTCCGTTCGGTCGCCAGACGACTGGGTCTGAAGTTCACCACTCGGCTCCAACGCAACGTCAAGCGCGACGCCGCGATCACGGCGAGATACATCGCGGGGGAGCCGATCGCCGCGCTGGCAAGAGAGTTCGGCGTCGATCAGGGACTGATCTGTCGCATCGCCCGGAAGGGCGGCGCTCCGCGGCGACTGGGTCGACACCGCGTTTGATCCCTATCAAGCAGGTCCGATAGATGTCTGACGACGGCAGTTTGCTTGACATCACGACCGGGATTTATTAGAATGCGTTCCGGATGGGGGATCGCGACCACTTGGATGGTCGTTTGGCCCTTCGGGCTCTCCCCCATCTCGCCGCGGCTTTCCTCCCCCGGACGGCCCCCGGCCCATCCCCCGTCTAGAGCGACTGACTTGACGCTACCCGTGCGCGCGTCGCGCGCTTGCGGGGGGCAGCCGCCAACATATTGAGGTTGCGAGGGTTCTTGGGATGGATTTCGGCGGTATAAATACACACACCTATAGAGGGGAGGAATAGTCCAATGGGAATCGAACGGGTGTATTCGACTTCGACGCGCATGACGATCGAAGAGGGCAAGGCCCTTGAAGCATTTGCGCGCAGGTCGGACATGAGCATCAGCAAGGTGATCAGAACGGCCGTCAAGAACATGATGGCCGCGTCCGCGGCTGCTGAGAAAGACGATGCAACGGCTGCCTGACATACGAATCGGGCGGCCCGAAGGCCGCCCGACAAGGACAACTGAGGAAACCCTGTTAGAGCAGGGCCAACAAGAAAGGAGGATCAACCGACCGAGGCCGTGAAGCTCCATCCGTATTTAGCAGTATACGCGATGAGCCACCTCGGGTCAATCCATCCAGAGCCGCGCACTGGATCTCTGATGGGCACACATACGATCCTGGGGACCAGTTAATCGAGGCCCGCGGCAGCACTCCACTCAAAGGGGGCTCGCTCAGATCACCAACCAAACCGTGGAGATGATCACGGCAGTGCGGGTGATCCCCTCCGTCAGCGCGATGCTGACCATCTACATTCTTACAATGAGACATGTGAAGTGGACGCTACCAGCCCTAAAGTGTAGCTCGTACCCGATAGCCTCTAGGATGGCTGTCGGGTGCCGCCGAAGATTTCGGGTCTTCCGCCTCTGGCGGGGGCCTGGACGGCAACGCAGGTAAGTGGTGCCAGGAACGGGTAACCGCCTGGATCGGTCTTCCCCCACCACGCCCGGAACGGGAGCCTGTGAATCCTAGCCATATCGGATTCCGAAAGGTGACGATCATGGAGCCTGCCCTACAGTCGCTGTCAGAACACTCTGATGGTGGCTGTAGGGCGGGCACCATACCATCAAACCGAAGGTGACCATGATGAGCCTTAACGCCACCTACTCCTACTCTAACGAACCTTAACGCCACCTACTCCTTCAAACCCATGTGTTGCGGGGCGAGGCCCCTCTTGGGGCCGATGCCCATTCGGGCCGCTTCTTTCTTGCGGCCCGATTTCCTGACCGTAGGGTGACGGTGGTTCCGTTAACACGATTCGATGGGAGACCGCCGCGATGATGACGATGGAATCAAGAAGGGCGGATTCCGTCTTGAGACAGGAAATCGGTGAAATTTGCGGAGTCATAACGAGCGTGAATGACCAAACCGGAATGGAGAATATTGTCCTAACATTGGGAGGAGCAGCCGATGCCGAACAAATGGGAGGACGCCCGAAGGGTGGCGTTGCTGAAGCGCGCGGCCGACGCCTTGTTGGCCGGGAACAGGATCGATCCCGACACTGGCCGGACCCAGGCTCAGATCCGCCGCCAGCAGCATGAGCGCCGTCGCGCGGTTGCCGCTCGGGCGCGAGGCCGGGACCGGCGCCGTCAACGGTCCGATGCCGAGCGGGAGCGGCTCGAGGCGGAGCGGGCGGCATATGAGGCGACCCAGCGCGGACTCCGCCAGGCCATGAAGCCGGAGGAGGACGAGACGAAATGAGCAATCGCCGCCTCGGCCACGACTATTTCGATGACGCCGCGGAGCGCTGGCGCACCTATCGTGATCTGCCCCCACGGCCGCGAATGCCATTCGGGAAATATCGCGATCAGCCGCTCGAGATGCTGCGCCGCGATCCGCGCTATGTGAAATGGCTGCTCTCTCAGGACTGGTTCCAGGCGCAGCACCCGGAGCTGGCGCGCATCATCGTCACGTTCCGACGATGAATGACCGAGCTGTCACAGAAAAGACAACTTTAGTTTTCGGATTTCGGCGGATGTCAAATGAAATATCGACTGATGAGGATCGCGAATGTTTGATGAAAAATGCGCCGCGATCAGATAAGTTGCTTGACGGCGCGGACGGCGCGTGCTATAAGGAGCGCATCATGGTGATTACGCGGTGACTTCGGTCACCATTTTCCCCGCCGAGCCGATCCAGGCACTACCGAGACGACCCAAACCCCGAGCGGGAAACCGCCCGGGGTGCGTTCGTTTGCGTCAAGGGGATCACCATCCATCCAGACCAACGCCACCAAGGGGGAAATCATGACTACCAAGACCACTCAAATCCAGCAGTCCAGGGGCTACCGCGTCGATAGCACCGGCAAGGTCACGCGCCGGTTCCGCAACATGGACACCGGCACCTGGTCTGCGAAGACCATCCGGTCCAACTCGGCCAAGGCTCAAGCTGTGATCCGTCGCGCCAACGCCAAGGCGTCGGCATGACCCGGCCGATTCGTCGGCGCCACCTCATCACATCGATCCCGCCCGAGCCGCTGCCGACCTGTGTGGCCGCGTTCACGGACGATGTCGCGCTCGATCGCTACCGTGCAACTTTGTTGGCGTTAGGTTGGACGTGGAAATCATCATCACCACCGCTGCAACAGAAGGAGAAAGCAGCATGACTACTCTTACCGACCAGGAATACATCGCGGTCGCCATCGCCCGATATCGGAAGGACGTCGGGCACGAACAAGCCGAACCCGTCGAGGAGCGCAGCACCATCGCGACCGATGTCCCGGGATACGATGCCCCAGGATATGGCCCCATCGTCATCCTCCGCGATGGCCACGGCAAGGTGCTGGACACCTACTTCCTCACGGAGCAGGACGACGGATCGTACAACGCCGTCAGCGAGGACTGGTTGCTCGAGCTCTGGGACGATGACCGGTATGTGGACGTGCCCGAGGAGATCACGGCGTCGCGGGCTGCCACGGTGCGTCGGCTTCGCGAACTGCAAGGGGAGCAAGCATGACCAGACAGTACACCCGGGCGGCCCGCCTCCACACCGGCGAGCGCGGCCGCCAGGCGCTGCGCGACGGCATCATCGAGCCCCAGGACGTGATGGCCGCGCTGCTGCAGGAGATCAGCCTGCTGATGCCCGGCGCCGACCTTGGCACCCTCATGGACTGCGCCAACGACGGCATCAAGGCCAATGGTACTCCGGAGGAGGCGCTTTGGGTGGTGCGCATGGGCGGGCTCATCATCGTGGATAGATCAATCAAGGACGAGGAGGAAAATGAAGATGAGCGAACTGTTCACTAAAGTACGGTTCTGGGGACCGGAGCGTCGCGTCGCGAAGGTCGAGCCGTCGCCGGCACAGCCCGCGGCCGACACCCCGCCGAAGCCCGCGGTCGAGGTGCAGCTGAAAAAGCGCAACATCAACGCGGTCACCAAGCGTCTCGCGGACGGCACGCTCAAGACCTATTACTATGCATGGCGGAGCGGTCCGGCGCTGCGCGGCCAGCCGGGATCGCCGGAGTTCGAGGCAAGCTACAACGAGGCCGTGGCGGCCCGGGATGCCACCCTGACTCCTCCTCCGTCGCGCGAGCCGACGATCGAGCCGCCCCGCGCTGAGACTCCTCCGCCGCCCGAGCCGACGCTGCCGCCCCGTGATTCCGCCCGTCCGATGACCGAGGAGGAGAGGTCGCTGAACGCGTGGTTCGATGCGGTGTTCCCGACTGCGACCGAGTACCAGAGGATTCTCTACCTGACCGACGTCAGGAAGGCGCGGAGGAAGAAGAACATCTCGGTGAAGGTGGCTCAGGAGATCATCGACGAGGCCCGGGCCAAGCAGCAGAACTCGCGGGCCTGCGTCCATGCCGTGGCGCTTGCCCGGAAATTTCCCATCCGTCCCGAGTATCCCGTGGACTACCTCGGTCGTCGCCGCGGTGTCGCCTGGGGCATCGACGTCGACGCCAACCGGATTCGGCTGAACTTTGGGGATCAGCGGCGGACCTACGATACCCCGGGGGAGGTGGCGCACTCCATCAATGAGTTCGACGAGCATGGCTGGTCATCGGTGCGGCCGCTCGATTATCAGCTGGATTCCCGGCAACTCGACATCGGCCAGGTCATCGAACGCGGCATCAACCAGAAGCCCAAGGTCGAGCGCGAGAAGACCGGGTCCACGCGGCATCGGCATCATCGGCACCGCCGGTCAACCTCGCGGCGCAACCGCGGCCTGAAGGCGATCCTGCCGCCGCCGGTCAAGAGGAACGCGCCGTGAGCGAGGGGGAATACATCGCCGAATACATCCGCGTCTTCGCCGAGCCCCTGATCCAGGAGATCCGCGTCAATCCCGAGGTCGGCAAGGAGCTGATGGCCCTGATCGCGAGCGCGCTGCTGGCGGCAAACTTCAACGATGGAAAGGAACTGGAATGACTGCAACCACTCTCGTCGGAAAATATTTTCACGGCAGCATCTCCAGCAGGGTGACCGACGACACCGTCGGCGTGTTCGGCCACGTGGAGGGCGACCTCGGCAATGGATTTCTGCAGATCCGATTTTATTCCTGGCACACCCGCGAGCTCCGTCCCGGCATCGCCGTGACGCACCTGACCCAGGCCGCGGCCGGGGAGTGGGAGTTTCTCGACACCGAGGCCGAGCTGTTCGTGATCATTGACGAGCTCAGCGCGGATGACGCCGAGGGCACGACCGCACCGAACATTGTGCCACTACATGGGAAACCTCATTGATGGATGAGGAGCGCGAGACCTTCGAGTCCTATGCAGCCCAGTTGGAGATCGAGCAGGCAGAACTGCAGGCGGCGTTGGAAGACTTGACCGTCGCGGAACTTGAAGAACTTCAAGACCGGATCGACGCGATCATACAGAGCAAATACGCGATCGAGGAGAACTAAATCACGAAAGGCCGGCGGGGGTCGGCGTCATCAGGGGGGAATAACGCGTGGTGAATAAGGTAAAGAGGCCGGCCGCCAAGGCCGCGAAGACCAAGAAGACCAAGATCAACAAGGCGGCCACCAAGACCAAGGCCGCGACGAAGACCAAGCACAAGACCAACGTCGTGCAGCTGCCGCGCACCAAGAGGCCGGCCAAAACCGCACAGTTCGTGCCAGGGGCGCGCATCTGCTGTGCTGATATTGAAACGAGCGATTTGTCGAGCGATTGGGGGTACGTGATATGTGTCTCCTACAAGTGGCTTGATGAGGATCGGGTTCATACCGTCAGCATTCTCGACAGTCCCACATACCGGAAGGACCCGACCAATGACGCGTGGCTGCTCGCGCAGCTCGACCACGTGTGGGATCAGGCTGATGCGGTGGTTTTTCACTTCGGAATGCACTTCGATCTTAAGTTCCTGAACTCGCGCCGCCTGCTGCACGGTATGTCGCCACTGCCGAAGGCGAACCTGATCGACACTTGGTGGCACTCGAAGCATAGTCTTCGCCTCAAGTCGAACCGGCTGGCCACGGTCGCGGACTTCTTCCAGATTGAGGAGCAGAAGACGCCATTGCGCGGCAGCACCTGGCGCGCGGCGGCGGCGGGAAATCGGAAGGCACATGCCCTCGTGATCGAGCACTGTGAAGCCGACGTTCGCGTGCTTGAAGCCGTCTATTATCGCTTGAGGCCGATAATGGCGAACCATCCGCACGTTCGCGCCGCGGCGCTGATGCCGCTGGACCTGTCCTGCCCGAAATGCGGATCAACACATCTGCAGCACCGCGGCAAATATGTGGCCCGCACCATGGTCAGCGCCAGATACTGCTGCCAGGATTGCGGTGGTTGGTCGCTCGGTCCGGCGCAGAAGCCCGAGAAATACTACTGCGAGGAAATCGAGGCCGCGGCATGAGCGCGAAGGAGGACTGGCGCGCAGTGCCGGGCTTTGAGGACCTCTATGAGGTCAGCGATCTCGGCCGCGTCAAATCCCTCGCGCGGCTCAAGCGGGGCCGGGGAAATAGGATGAATCCGCTCCGGGAGAGGATACTGAAGGCGACCCCTTGTTATGGCTATCTTCAGGTGGGCCTCTCGGAAGATGGACAGGTCACGTACAAAAAAGTCCATGCCTTGGTGCTCACGGCCTTCGTTGGCCCTCGTCCAGAAGGAATGGAATCTCGCCATCTCAACGGTGATCGGCGCGACAATCATCTGGCCAATTTATGTTGGGGGACAAAGCTGGAAAACGCCACCGACAAGCACCGACATGGAACTATGGCGCGAGGAGATCATAGCGGTCCCCGTCTGCATCCCGAGCGGTTGGTCAGGGGAGATCAGCATTGGACACGACAGTATCCCGATAGAGTCCTCCGTGGCGAGAACACCGGAAGTGCCAAGCTCACTGACGACGCCGTGAGAGACATCGTCGCCAAGTGGAATGCAGGAGAGACCCAACCCGCGTTGGCGAGAGAATATGGAGTCACCGACACCATAGTAAGCGCCATATGCCGGGGCAAGAGTTGGAAGCACCTCGGGTTGGTCGATCCATCCTCCGTCGTTCCCGGTCCGCTCATCGGCGAGCGTAATCCATTTGCGAAGCTCACTGACGCGTCGGCAAGGGAGATCCTCGTCAGGTTACGGGCCGGAGAGTCTCAGACTGCGCTGGCGAAAGAGTTCGGGGTGCTGCAAGGCACGATCAGCAAGCTCTACCTGGGCAGAACCTGGAAGCACATCACGGCGCTCGCGTCGCCTTCGATTGTGCCTGATGAACTGACACAAGAGAAGGAGCCCGTGGCATGACTAATCGCAGTATGGACATCACCGATGCGCCGGACGCCCCGGCATTCGTCGCGGCCGAGGATCTCGAACATTGGCGCGCGATCGCGGCCGTCGGCGCTACGGCGGTGTATTACCAGGGTCCCGGCCTCATGCGCGAACGTGTGCGCGACATCCGACTGAACGTGACGGCGGCGACGGCCTGGCGTTTATATCTGCAGGGCAGGGCCGTCCTGACCCAGGCGCAAGTCGCCCCCGGCGTATTCGCCTATCAGATCACGGTGGTTGACCTTTCCCCCGTAGTGGAGCGAGACCGGAATCCCGTGCCTTCGCAGCTGCCGGCCGGAAAGGCCATCACCACGAAGCGCCGAAAGGCGGCTGCTTGAGTGCGGACGGCCTTCTCGAGCTCCAGCGCGCCCGCCGCAAAAAATCTCGGGTCGCGACCCTTGACTGCCGTCCCACGCGAGGTCATATGCCGCCCGCCGGTTGCAGGGAGTGAAATGGATTCGCGGGCGCTCTGGGGTTTTGGCGGGATCGGTTTCTGGGGCACAAGGTGGGGCGATCATATTTTCGACATATAATTGGAGTATCATTCAATCTGCCTGCCGGGGGGGCAAAACCACAAGTGCAAAAGTTCACGGCGATGCGGGCGGCCGCAAAAACGGCTCGCGTTGAGGAGGAGAACGAGAAATGGGAAATTGGTGCTTCAACTACATCACCGTCGAAGGCCCCAGCGACGAGATCAACCGCTTCAAGAAAACCTGCCTCCGCGACGAGCGGATCGATTTCGACCGCATCATCGAGATGCCCGACCAATTTAAGGTCGGCGGCAAGGACGTGTGGGACGAGACCCTGGGCACGGATGGTCTCGACGCGCGGAACGCCTGGGCGAAGGAGAACTGGGGCACCACTGGCATTCGTGACTGGCAAGTCGATGAGGATACGCCCGAGCGCTACAAATTTCGGGTTTACACCAGCTGGTTCCCGCCGCTGCCGGTACTCGAGAAGCTCGTGAAAATGTTTCCGGCCCTGACGTTCAACATCTGTGGCGGAGCGTTGGCGTCCCCGCCGGAGTGGACATACAAAGTCGAGATCAAGGACGATCAGTTCCTCGTGTGGGACACGAGCGCGGAGACGTGGGCGCAGTTTGAGGCCGAGGAGGCCGTGAAACGCGAGCGCGGGGAAGGCAGTCTCGAGGGCTTTCTTGAGGACGCCGAGGCCGGCCGCACGTCGCGCCGCGAGTGAAGCACAATATGAATAGTCGTAAGAACAGGGCGATCGCTCGCGCCCAGCTCGCGAAATTTGCGCGGCACAATGACATTCCGATCCGCAAAGTCGATGTGGAGCGGCATGTGGAAATCACCTTCGGCCGCAACGCCGAGGGCCCGACCACGGAATTTTTCCCGCTCTCCGCGCTTGGTAAGGAGCTGCTTGCGGTGTTCACGGCAGCAGCAGACTGTCAGGGCATCCCCTACGAAAAGCACGAAATCAGGGGACACTGATGATCGAAAATATGACCCACCAACCTCTGTCGTCTGAGGAGCGCGTCGCGGTCCTCGAGCTGATGAACCGCCTGTCGCGGATCCTCCACGAGGACAAGGTCGATCCGACGATAGGCGGAGCCGCGCTGGCCCTGCTGCTGGCCCGGCTCGGGTCGTTGCTGCCGGCGGAGGAACGCCGGGGCCTCGCGCAGAACTTCACCGGCTTGCTGGAGCGTCTCGCGCAGGATCAGGAGGCCGCGTGATGACGGATACTCTGATCCTGACCGAACCCACGCTCGAGGCGTTCCGTCATTTTGAACCGATCGCATCGGACTCGAGCGGGACCTATGCAGGCGGCATCGTGGTGAAGCCTGGCGACGTGCTCCGGGTCTCCAACAACTGGAAGCGGATGCTCGCTCGCGCGAAGGTGCCGCAGCGGTTTGAGCGGCCGTTCGCGATCTACAATGTTCGCCGATGGCTCAACGGGGCACTCGCGCCGTTCAAGGTTCCGAAACTGACGTTTGCGGACGGATATATGACGATCACCGACGCGGACACGAGCGAGGCCGGCCTTTCCATCCGCTACCCGGTTTGTAATCCCGATTCCATCACGACGTTCGACGCCGACCCGGATCTCGAGGTGGCCTTCACGTTCGCGCTGGCGAAGGATCAGTTGCGGATGTTTCTCGACATCGCCGGCAACCTGGCGATGCCCAATCTGGTGTTGGCCGGGACCAAGGGCCAGCTTCAGCTCGGCGCGGTTGATATTGCCAAACCGCAAGATGGTAAGATGGGCGGCAAACTCGTGATCGGCAAGGCCGACCGCAACTTCATGCTTCCCTTCCTCGCCAGCGACTTCAAGAAGCTCAAGCTCGACGATTATCGTGTCGAGATTACATTCCACGGCGATACCGACGGCGAAGGCGCCGCGCATCTCGTCAGTGCCGATGGTGATCGTGAGTACTGGATCCTCTCACAGACGCCGCCGAGCGGGCCTGCTGCAAAAAAGTAACGCATTTCAGGGAGGGGGTCTTCCCATGGCAGCCGCGCGCGCCAACCGGGGCACTGACGTCAAGGACCTGTTCCGGCCCTCCCATTCCATCAAGTCACCGGTGAAATGGGTCAAGGCGCGCAATCTAATCAGAGAAGGAGGAGATCGCATGGGAGGGAAAAAACGCAGGCAGGCCGCGCGCATTCGGGAGCTTTCCGTTGAGGAGCTCCGGGAGATCGCGACCGACCGTCCCGATCAGATGAACGAGCTGTCCGCATCCGTCGAGCTCAAGCAGGAACTGCACGAATTGATTGAGGGCCCCGCGGACGAAGCAGCCGAGGGCGATCCCTGGGTCGTCCTGTGGGCGCTTGAGCGATGCACCATCGGCATTATGGAGATTCTGAATCCGGAGGAGGTCAACCAAGCGATGCGGGGATTCGCGCAGGTCCTGCGGGATCGGCCGGATGCGTATCCACAAAATCCCGCAGTGGTCCGGCCCAAATTCCCCCCGGATGCCGCAGCGGATGTTCGTCGCCGCTGCGCTCGGGTCCTGACTGATTTCATTCGGGACAAGCTGGACCTCGGCTACACGAAGCGAGGAGTCTTCACCGCGTTCGCGAATGAATTTCTGTCCCTGTACTCGTGGTATGCGGGCTGCGAACGCGTGGTCAAATGGTGCGAGCACGAAGCCGACCGGAAAGCGTCATCGCCACCGAGCAGGCGTCGGCGGCGGTGGCGGTGGATGCCGTCCGGTGCGCAGGCAGCTCATCCCCCGTGGTCGAGGACGAGGGCGACCGAGCCCGGATCCAGCGGGAGATCGCCGACCTCATCAATCGGTCCGGAGCCGACGATGACGACTTCGCTCGCGCGGTCAGCCTGGTGTTCGCCCTGATGACCGAGGCGCACCGCGAGGGCCATGACCGGATGCTGGCCCATGACTGGCCCGGCATACCCCTGGTCGTCACGCTCCTCGTACCGGAGCAGGGGCGGGTGCATGCGGTCACCTCCCTCATCAGGATGGCGGTGTCCGATGAGGTGGCAGGCGAGGTCCTGCATTGACGAATAGATAGAACAAGCAACAACGGGGGGAATCCATATGAGCACCGACGACGACCGCGACACAATCACCCAGCACGACCTGCAGGAGCTTGACGATCTGATCCGCACCACGACATCCGGGCTGGAATCCATTCAGCTCGATACGCTGGAGAAGGTGCTCGCCCAGGGCGACGAGATCGCGAAGGTCCGGGAGGGGCAGCGGGCGATGGCCCAGACGCTGCGGGAGATCCAGTTTCAAATTCATCGTCTCGCCAACCCGACCACCAAAGGCAAGTCAAGACCAACGCACGACGGCGATCTGATAGGCCATTTTGATGACTGAGAAATTAGAATGGCACACCCCGACCGTGACCGAATTGATCATTTCCGAAGAGTGGCGCTCGGTGATCGGATATGAGGGGCTTTATGAGGTCAGCAACTACGGCCGGGTGAAGGTTTCGGATCGAACGGTTCACCATCCAAAAGGCGGACAACGATTTGCAAAGGGGCGGATTCTGAAACCATGTGGCCGTCATTATCTTGGGGTGGGAATTCATAAAAACGGAATATCAAGACGCGAGTCTGTTCATGCTCTGGAACTCGCTGCCTTCGTGGGTCCGTGCCCGGAGGGTCAGCAATGCCGCCATCTCAATGGAGATCCACGAGACAATCGCTTGATCAATCTCGTATGGGGGTCCGCCCAGGCGAATAGGGAAGATCAGAAGCGGCATGGCACTCAGACACAGGGCGAAAGGCATCATCGGGCCAAACTCACGAAATGGAATGTCCTGATTGACATTCCTGTGCTCACTGCCCGGGGGATGACGCTAACACAGATGGCCGATGAACTTCACGTTTCTCGATCAACGATCCATTTGATCCTGACTGGAAAGATATGGAATCACCTGTATGAGCGGACGGTGCCGATCGTTCGTTCTACCTACGAACAATCTGGGGTGAAAAAGTCAAGACGGATCAAGGGAATCCAACATCGTCTTGCCAAGCTAACAGACGCGGCCGTTGCGGATATTAGAACATCAGATGAAAAAGGCGTGGTTCTGGCTCGCAGATATGGGGTTAGTCAAACCACAGTGTCATGGGTTCGCAAGGGAAAAGGGTGGAAGCACGTTGGGTGACGGGTGGTGGCGGCGCTGGCGACGGCGATGGTGGCGGCGAGCGCGGACGTGGCTGCTGAGCCCGTGGGGCGATTGATGAACGACGGCGAGCACGAGGAGATCTACAGCGACGACTTCGCCGGGGCCGTGCACGAGGCTGGCCATGTATGCATCGGTCTGTGCCAGGGCTTCAGGGTGAAGGCGGTCGACCTGGTTCAAGACGGGAGTCGATTGGGCATAACCAGGTTCGATGGCGAGGAAGGGGATTGGGAAGAGCGGTTCCGCTACATCCTGGCCGGCACCATCGCGGAGGAAATGCTTGGCGAGGGCGATCCCGAGACCCTGGCGATGCATCGGGGGGGCGACATGCACATGATCGGAGACCTGCTGCGCGAGGCCGGGGAGGACCCGGAATCCTGGTCGCCGCGCGTCGTCTCCCTCGCGGACGAAACCAGGGCGATGGTGAAATCCAATTGGGCGATGATCGAGAAGCTGGCTCGTCGGCTGCTCCGAAAAGGTTGTCTCAGCGAGGAAGAGATCGGGGAGACGATGTCGGGGATCTACGAGGAGGATTCGAACGAGGATTGGCGCCGTGAAGTGGCTTAATCGCGGAAAACAGCAATCCGGGGACTACGTGGAATTCAAGCCATCTACGGCCTACGAGGTGCATCACGTCGTGCAGGTCTGGGGCGAGGCCGAGGCGCGCGACCTCGTGGACGAACTCCACGGGAGGTTCTGCGCGTCGTATGCCCATGACCCGGGAGATACTCTCGGCTGTGGCCTCTATGCGGTGACCCTCATGCACCGCGGCGTTCCCGACCGGCACACCATTGCGCGAGCGCGGAAGACCATCGACGAAGTGATTGAGGAGACCGGCGTCCGAGCGCGGTATGCAGGATATCAAAGAACGGAAATCGGTCCGGCGGAGACACCCCGGAAGCCGTGGCTGCGCGATGACGATGATCAGGACGGGGACGATTCCGAGCATCCGGCGAGTCTACCGCTGCCGCTCAAAAGCGGGTGATCCGTAAATAGATTCATGGCTCAAATTCCCCATAATAAGCGGCGCCTGTATTCCCAAAGTGAGTGCCGTTCCCAGAAGATTCAAATTCTCGTCAATGAGGCGCTTGCCGCCTATCGCCTGGCCATCCGGGAAGGTCGCGCACAACCTGGCACCGACGTCGACTACAACAGGGGCTATTCCGCCGATCTGGATCGCTGGTACTCGATGCACATTGCCCATGACCGGCGCGAGGGCCATTCTTTCATCACGATAGGTGACCGGAGCTGGCCCCTCATCTTCACCGACAACGGGCATTACCGGAGCAAGATCGGCAAGTTCATGCCGAATGCGTGGGCACAGAATCAACCCAAGCAGGTCGATCGCCTCCAGGTGGATCGCGCCTATGTCCAGGGAAAAGATGGTCGCAACGTCACCGCCCTGTTCCGGCTGCCGCGGAGCAGGATCGTCGGGACCAAATATGAGCTGGATCTGAGTCACGACGTATGGAAGGTCAGCAGCCGCCGTCGTCATCAGCTGAGGCGGGAGGAGCTGATCAAAGAGTTGATCCCGATGATCTCGGATGCCCAAGCCGCCGAGCGTGCGCTACTGGGATGGTGGCCGCGTCTGAAGAAGGAACGGCCGCGGTTCATGGTCCACGAGCGCTTCGATGCCATCCAGGTTGAACTCAGGGACGGCAAGCCCCAGGCGCGACGTCGCGGGCATGGGGCCTATGTGTTCAAGGGTGGTCGAGACCGGTATCTGCCGCCTAACCCATGAGAGCATGGCCGAGCCGAAGTCGGGGGTTCCCTCCGGGGGGCCGGCGCCCATGGCCCCCGCATCGTACAGCCCGTTCCGCCCCTTGCCGCTACCCCCCCGGCCCCCCGCCACCTCCAGGACGCCCCGTCCCTGCTTCTCGCGCCTGTATGCGAAAGGGCCGCCGGCTTGTGAACCGACGGCCCCCCGCGCGCTACTGGCTGTTGGGTGACTGCCTATCTCGGCACGCTGGCGAGTTTTGGGTGACTTACCTACGCTGGCACGCGCTAGTGCCTGTTGGGTGGCTCTTGATGTCTGGCACGCTATCCTTGCGCCGGTAGGTCGCCGGGGTGAACGACGCCTTCGTCGTCTTGCGGGAGCGCCGCCAGGGGGCATTTCCCGAGTGATTTCAATATTGTTGGACAAATCGCCGCTTGCAGGTTGCATCCCGAATATCGGCATCCCCTGCGCTAGATCCCGCCCCGCCGGCCGATCGTCCTGCGGACGCCGCTGTGGACGGCGACCCAACCCAAGCCGATTTCCGCGCTTTTACGGGGATTCAGCGACCGAACGGCGGACCTACCATCCGCAAAATGGCTTCCACGACCGCGCCGCCCGAAACGACCGCGCCGGCGAGCGCAATCGCCGCAATCGTCCTCTGTGCCGGACCGCGCTTCGTCAGCGCGGAGATCAAAAGCGCCAGCGGCGGAAGCATAGGTAGGAAATAGCGTCCCTGCACGCCGTCGACCTCGATCGCCGCGATCGGGGTCCAGATCACGAAGAAGATCAGATAAATAGCGAGCCAATAGGCAAAGGCCGTTAGCCCGCTCACGAGCGCGATACGCAATCGCGTAGCGCGCTCCGCCTCCATGGGCACGACGCACACCGCCGCAAGCGCGATGGTCACGACCGGATAGACCCAGTACTGCAGCCAGGTGTCGAGCCAGCCGAGAATGCCGATCAGCTGCAGCCAGTAATCGCGACTCCAACGCAGGCTGGTGATCACGGCTAGGGGAAAGTGCAAGGGGTGCTCCAGCATGAAGCGGAGCTTCCAAGCAAACGAAAAATGCTCGGGCGGCATGCTGGTGTTGTGAAAGATGCGCCAAGTGCCGGCGTCTCCGGACACCGCGACGACCCACAGCGGCGCTAGGATCAAGCCTGGGAGCACAACGAGGGCAAATGTACGCCAGTGGCGCGGCCATTGCTGGAACGGCCGGGTCATGGTCTCGATCAGGACGAACGCAAGCTGCGGCGGCTTGCTGAGCACGCACAACGTCATGAACAGCGAGCGCTCCCACGGCCGTTCTCCGCCGGATCCGGCGGCCCGCACGCATAGCGCGGTGAGCACCATGGTGCAGGCGAGTGCGGCGCCGTCGGCGCTCACAACCGAGCGTCCGTAGAGCGCCGCGGGCAGCATGGCGATCAGGACAAATGCCCACCTGAGCCGCCCCGCGATGGCGATGGCGTAGGCCGTCAGCGCAGTCATGGCGGCAAGGCCGGCGAACCGCATCAGCAACAGCATGCCGACGAAATCGAGATCCGCGAGGCGCGCAACGGCCGCCGCCGCGACCTGAGGCAGGTAGGCGACCGGCGCATATCCTTCCGAGCCCCAGTAGAGCTGGAAGACGGGTGCGCGGCCGTCAGAACGGGTCGGAGGCCCATGGAAATATTCTGCCCAGACCCGGCGATAGTCGAAGTCCTTGGCTTTCCCGAGCTTGAACAATGCCCGCTCGAACACCGCATATTCCCAGTGCAGGCGCGCCGGCACAAAAACGCCTTTGCGGCCTTGCTCGTCGACGGTCTTTGGAACGATTTCGCCGACCGAGATCCCATAGGCTCGCAGGAAATGCGCGGGCTCGTCCGGACCTTCCAGGGGAGGGGTGAGAACGATCGTCAACGTTCCAAACAGCATGGAGAGAAAAACGAAAGCTGCGACCGGACGCGCCAGCACCATC
>WNGD01003260.1_pt1 | contig 20590 bp, 18 predicted proteins | sample 5400671 | NCBI WGS metagenome assembly WNGD01 (sample SAMN13153369, study PRJNA577476) | soil metagenome | isolation source: 40 cm soil or saprolite under grassland replicate 2 | place: USA:California | collected 2016-06-15 | reverse complement strand
ACCCAGCACAATCCCTTTTTCGCGGGGCCGCACTCGGATCTGCTCGGACTGATTCCGTTTTTCCTTCTGACTGTTTTGCTCTATTTGGTGGGCAGGGAAGTTCTGTTGAAGCCCAAGGCTCACCCTAGTTCGTAGAATTCGTAGCCGCGGGCTCTTGCTCAGGTAATCGCGCAACCAGCACTTTGTCCACGCGCCGGCCGTCCATGTCTACAACCTCGAAGCGGTGGTCTGCGGCTTCAAATGTATCTCCGGTGACCGGGACACGTCCAACCAGCAGCATGACGAGACCACCAAGCGTCTGATAGCTTCCGGACTCTTCTCCCGGCAGTTTCGAGATGTGGAGCACTTCCTTCAGGTCATCGATCAGGAGTTTTCCATCGATGAGCCACGATCCGTCGGGCCTTTTCACAACTTGCTTTTCCTGTGGCATATCCACGGACGCGACGTCGCCGACGAGGTCCTCGAGAATATCGTTAAGTGTGACCAGTCCCTCCACACCTCCGTACTCGTCAACAACGAGCGCCATGTGAGTTCTGGATTTCTTGAACAGCTCGAGCAGCTTTAAGGCCGGCAAACCTTCCGGTGCGAATAACGGTGGCCGCACGCTTTCTTTCAAATCCATTTTCGAGCCCGCGAGACATCGTGTGAGCAGATCCTTGGTTTGCACGATGCCAAGCACATTATCAAGGCTACCCTGGCCCACGGGGAAGCGCGAGTAGAGCGACGAAGCGAGTTTCTTTTGGCTTTCGACGAATGGGTCGTCCAGGTCTAACCACACGACTTCACGTCGAGGCTTCATCAGAGCGCTGACGGCACGATCTCCGAGCTTGAAAATGCTCTTTACGATATCGTGTTCCTCCTCTTGAAAGACTCCGGCTTCGGCGCCCTGTTCCATCATGACTTTGATTTCCTCTTCGGTAACTGGGGGTTCCTGAGATGGCCTCAACCTGAGAACGCGTAATGCAAGGCGCGTGGAACCGCTGAGCAGCCGGACCACCGGACCACCAACGCGCGAAATGCAGTGCATCGGGTTTGCCATTATCGATGCAATGCGTTCCGGGTTGTGTAATGCGAGCCGCTTTGGAACGAGTTCACCAAAGATCAATGTCAGGTAAGTGATCGCCACGACGACGATCACGAAGGCGAGAGTTTCAGTATAAGGCGCTACCGCTTGGATAACGTCGAGATGAGCAGAAAGCCGCGCCGTGAGCGCCCTTTCGCCAAAGGCGCCCGTCAGAATACCGATGAGCGTAATCCCGATCTGGGTTGTGGACAGTAACCGATCGGGATTGGATGAAAGCTCAAGCGCTCTTTGGGCGCCACTACTGCCTTCGTTCGCCCACTGCTGGAGCCTGGGCTTGCGGGATGACACTAAGGCCATCTCGGCCATCACGAACACGCCGTTGACAAGGATCAGCAGAAGAATAACCACCATTGGCATCATGACGACTAAAATAGCAGCAGGCTAGCGAGATGAAAAAACGGATTCTTTCCACGTTAATGGTGTCGTTCGCACTCGTTTTCACAGGCTGTGCCCGAAATCCCGTTACTGGAAAGCGGCAGATCGTACTGGTTTCCGAGAGCCAGGAAATCGCGATCGGCCAGCAATCCGATCCGCAGGTTCGCGAGGAGTACGGGGTTATCGAGAATGTGGCGTTGCAGGCATACGTGCAGTCGTTGGGACGCAAGCTTGTCGCTGTCTCCCACCGGCCCAATCTCGAATGGCACTTCACGGTTGTGGATTCGCCCGTCGTCAACGCATTCGCAATTCCAGGCGGATATGTCTATCTGACCCGCGGTATCCTTGCATACCTCGGTAATGAAGCCGAGTTGGCCGGAGTGATGGGGCATGAAATCGGCCATGTGACCGCCCGCCATTCCGTGCGCCAAATGACCCGGGAGCAATTGGCGCAGATTGGCCTGGGTGTTGGCAGTGTTTTGTCGCCGACATTTGGACAATTTGGAAACCTGGCACAAAGTTCGGCCGGTTTGCTGTTTCTGCGTTTCAGCCGTGATGACGAGCGAGAGGCCGATCGTTTGGGCGTAGAATACGCTGCCCGCGCGGCTTACGATCCGCGCGAGGTGAGCAATTTCTTCGACGTTCTCGGACGGCTTTCGGCAGCCGGCGATCGCCAGACTATTCCGGGATGGCTTTCCACGCATCCGGACCCGCCCGAGCGTGTTCAGGCCACACGCACGCTTGCACAGGAATGGATCCGGAACCTGGGTCTTGCAGAAGAGCGAATGGCCGTCAACCGGGAGAACCATTTTCGAAATATCGATGGTCTGGTATTCGGTAATGATCCGCGAGAAGGGTTCACCGAAGGATCCCGGTTTTACCATCCTACCCTTCAGTTTCAGATCGAATTTCCTGCAGGCTGGCAGATCGAGAATACACGCTCGGCCGTCCTGGGTCTCGATCCGCAACAGGGCGCCCAGCTTCAACTATCCGTCGCGAAGGCACCGCCGGGTACAACTCCGGCCGAATATGCCAGGGTGCTGGCGTCACGCGGCATGGTTCCCCAGCGCGGCGAGGAAGTGACCATAAACGGGAACCGCGCCTTTCTGGGGACGTATGCGGTCCGAAGCCAAGGTGGGACGCTGGCGGCGCAGGCCGCTTTCGTTGAGTATCGAAACCAAATTTACGAAATTGTGGGAGTCACCCCGGATTTCCGCAGGTACGGCGCGATGCTGGAACACTCCATCCGAAGCTTCGACCGAGTGACGGACCAACGAATACTACGAGCGCAGCCCGACCGCCTGAAGACTTACACCGCCCGTGAGGGCGATACACTCACTGCTATTGCCCAACGCACAAACAACCCCCGCGCCAACGCCGACCAGCTCGCCATTTTGAATCGGTTCGCGGTCAGCCAGCCTATTACCCCCGGCCGGATGGTTAAAATCGTTGAAACAGGATATTAAGAAATCGAAATTACTGCCGCAAGGATGCCATTTCATGCTGGATGGCGTATGAAACCAATTCTTCTCCGTAGCGGTCTTCGAGAATGACCCGGCGGAAGTAGTCCTTCGCGGTGTTGTGGCCCACTTGTTGGAATGCCACATTGATGCTGCTGTTGAGAACGGCACCGGCAACTGGCACGAGGACTCCCAGTTCCTTTTGGGTCATGACGACTCCCAAGCGATCGGCAACGTAGGTGATGAGGCGAATCATTTGGGGGGCCTCCCGCTCGAGGAGTTGCCGGTCCAGAAGCACGCCTGCGGTTCGGGCCATAAACTGTCCGGATTCCCGGATCGATGTGACGACGGCCGTCTTCAGCGCGAGATATCCTTCATCGGAAGAATCTGATTGTGGCGCCATCGCTGCCATGAGGTGAGGCAAGTTTTCCAACTTCCGTGAAGAATACCCGTAGGCGGTCGCGAGCCGGCAGGTATGCCGCGATAGCAGGGTCATGGAGGACGTAATGTCAGTCAAAATCAACGATGGAATAACGAGCTGCGCGCCCGGAATCCCTTCGGCCATAGTTGTGGCTCCGCCCAGTAACGCACCCTCGAGGCCAAGCAAAAGAGAACTACTGAACCTGAACGAATCGGCAACAGCATCCAACTGGCTGAGGGGCATGTAACGAAGAGATTCAAAATCATTGCCGACGTTGATTCCACGCACGGCATACCGCTTTGAAATCTCCTTCGTATTGGCAAGCTTGTTTGCGACCCGGAAAGTCTTGATCAAACCTTCCTCGATCCATCCATGAACCTTCTCCGACAGACCACGAAGCGCGCGGCTGTTGGACTCGCGGCCACTCTTGAGGAGCTTGGCCACAGGCCGTCCAGCGCCTTCCAGCAATCGCTGAATGGCGTTGGGCTGCACACGATGCAGCGCGAGTTCTCGGACGACTTGTTGTTCGTATTCGGTAAAGACGGGCGAAACACCACTCATGGCGCCAGTATAACAGGTAAGACTTAACGTCGAGTCACGAACGCGGGCTGAAGCCCGCGTTCCTGGAGTTTGGACATTTAGCGAGGTACGAAAAAAATCCCCTCCTAGATTAGGAACTAACCTAGGAGGGGAATTCGGACTCACGTTTCGCTACATGACATGCCTGTGGGCGAAGCGTGAACTTGAAGACATCGATGCTTTGCTATTGACCAAGAGTTCGGGAAAATGTCCAAACTCCAGGAACGCGGGCAGAAGCCGCGTTCATTCAACGCGCAAAGCGGAATTCTTTTGACCCCGTCAGTTGCCGATAAGAACCAAAACGCGCGCCCGCATCGTCGACCAGATCCAGAGGAACGGTGCTATCATCGTCGCTCGAATAGACCTGCAGGAGCTCGTAGGTCGTCTTTCTCTGAGCCGGCGCCCGTCCCGCATCCCGTATCAATCGCCGTAACTCTCGCGGCTGTACGAGTTGGCCATACTGCGCGCCTGCCGACGTGGAGATACTCTCGTTGATGAGCGTCCCACCGATATCGTTAGCCCCTGCTGTCAGCAGATACTGAGCGAACTTCGGCCCCTCCTTCACCCAAGATGACTGAATGTTTCGTATCGAAGCGCCAAGCATGAGGCGCGCCACGGCGTGCATTTTTACGACTTCAATCCCGCTTGGTCCAGGCCGCAGGCGGGGGGCGAGATGATGGTGGTACATCGGCGCTTCCTGGTGAATCATCGAAAGGGGCACGAATTCCGTGAAGCCATGCGTCTCATGTTGGATGTCACGCAACAAGTTCATGTGTTTGACCCAATGAACCGGCGTTTCGATATGGCCGTACATGATCGTCGAGGTCGTGGGAATACCCAGGCTGTGCGCTGTCGTGATGACCTCAATCCATTGTCTGACTGTGATGCGGCCAGGAGAGATCACATCGCGGATGTCCTGATCGAGTATCTCTGCCGAAGTACCCGGAAGCGAGCCCAGGCCCGCCTCTTTGAGCACGGCGAGATAGTCCGAAATTGAGGCACCTGAACGTGTAGCGCCGTAGAGCACTTCCTCGGGCGAGAACGCGTGGATATGCATGTCCGGCACAGCTTTTTTTACAGCACGTGTGAGATCCACGTAAAAGTTGCCGTCCATATCCGGAGGAAGGCCGGCTTGCATACAGATTTCGGTCGCTCCCATATCCGCTGCTTCTCGCGCCCTACGGACGATCTCCTGGATAGGCAGGAAATAGCCCTCGACGTTCCGGTATGGCCGGCTGAACGCGCAGAATCCGCAATGCTTCACGCAGACGTTTGTGAAATTGACATTGCGATTGATGACGTATGTAACGATGTCGCCCGCCTGACGGCGCCGCAACTCGTCGGCCGAGTAGACCGTTGCCTGAAAATCCGCCCCGCTGGTCTCACACAGCCGGAGTGCTTCCTGCCAGGAGATTTCTTGGCCGTCCAAAACTCGGCCGAGAATCGCCCGCACGTCCGGATCGGTGCGATCAGGCAGTGAAGGAATGGTTTCGTGCGTCATAAGGCTCCTCTGGATTTTCGGCAATCGCCTCTCGAAGTTTCGACACAACAGGCCGCAATCCCGCCGCAAGAAAGCCGGGACGCTCAATGTACTCGTCGTATATGGCCAAACGCTGGCAAAGGGTGAACCCTTCGTCCCGGCAGGTTTTAGCGAGAGCGCCAATATGCGGCCATGCCGCTTCAGGATTGATGTAGTCGCGGCTAACAGGGGAAATCCCGCCCCAGTCATTAATGCCCGCCCGCAAGAGCAACTTGTGATCGTTGGGACTGAGGTTCGGCGGAGCTTGAACGTTGATCGCGCCCAAGAGCAGGCGTGCAGCTGCCACAGTTCTTGCGATTTCCAGTGCGTCCGGCTCCGGGAAAGCCGCCATAGGGGTGTCCGATTTTGCTCTGAAGTTCTGGATGATGACCTCCTGGATGTGTCCGTACCTTTCATGGAGCTCCCGGATCGCAACGAGACTGTCCACGCGCTCTTTGCGAGTTTCTCCAATGCCGACGAGAATGCCCGTCGTGAATGCAATGGACAGTTCTCCCGCTTCACGCAACATCCGCAAACGGAGAGCCGGATTCTTGTCCGGCGCAGAGAAATGCGGCATGCCTTTCAGTGAGAGCCTGGGACTGACGTTCTCCAGCATCAGACCGAGGCTACCGTTCACTGGCTTCAACAGCGTCATCTCGTTGTAGCTGAGCACGCCGGCATTCGTATGTGGCAGGAGCCCTCGGGCAATTGCCATTTCGCAAGCTCGCGATAAATATTCAGCAGTTGTGCGATGGCCGAATCCCGCCAGCATTTCACGATATTGCGGAAACGCCAGCTCGGGCCTATCGCCGAGGCACATTAATGCTTCTTTGCAGCCGCGCTCCTTTGCAAGGCCGAGCGCGTGAGCGACTTCATCGGGGCTCATTGTCCAGGCCCCAGGGTCTGATGGGTCCTTCCGGAAGGTGCAATAGGCGCAGCGGTCCCGGCAGAGGTTCGTAATCGGGAGAAAGATCTTTCTCGAGTAGGTCACAATCCTGCCTTTTAGCCGGTCCCGAAATGTCCCTGCTGCTTCGAAGAGGAAATCCAGCTCACACTCTTGACAATCAATAAGGCGGTATGCGTCCCCGGCGGAAAGAAATTCTCCGGCTAACGTTTTGGCGAGGATGGTGTGAACTGAGCAACCCATGGCACACCAGTTTACGCTGGAAGAGGAGATGTGGGAATGCTACTTTGCCTGGCCGAGGCGCTTACCTTGCATTTGTTCGTCGGCGAGACGGAGAAGTTCGTCAGCCGTTTCGGGCGGACTCATGCTGACGGTGTAACCGATGCGGCATTCGATCCTGAGCGGGATGCCGCGGGAAATCGTCAGGGCACGAAGCTTTTGCTGAACACGTTTGATGATGAGTTCAGCGTTCTCGGCACCTGCTTCGACCATCAGGACGGCAAACTCGTCGCTGCCGTAGCGCGAGACCAGATCGGTACTGCGGGATGACTCAATGAGGGCATCGGCCAGAGTCCGCAGTACATCATCACCGACGGTATAACCAAAGCGATCGTTAATGTCCTTGAGGTGCAGGACATCGAGTACAAGCAAAAGAATGCTCGTACCTCTTCGTTTTGCGCCCGCTGTAAGCCGCCGGTAGAGTTCGTGGAACGCACGGCGTCCCGGAAGTCCAGTGAGGGGGTCCGGCGCGTGTCGTGCAAGCAGACGATCGGCATCGTACAACCGGCCTGCCAGGACCTGGAGGAGAGCCAGCGACATTGCCGTCGAATTCTGAAGCAACTCCAGGAAAACTTTGGCCGGTATGGCTATGCAACGCGTCCGTTCCAGCGTTACGACGCTCGCTGACCTCGATCGCTGGCGAAGCACGCCGATCTCACCGACGATCTCGCCCGGGCCCACCTCGCCTAAAAACATCTGGACCGGACTGTCCGACACGGTCTCCGTCACACGCGCTCGGCCGGAAACAATGACGTAGGTGTCCTCTCCCGGATCATCCTGACATACGAGTACATAGCCTGGAGGAAACGAGTGTTCGGTGGAACTTGCGACGAGACGCTCGAGCTGGTCAGGACTCAATGACGCAAAGATGGGAATCGACGCCAGCACCTCTTCCATGGTGCCGACCTGTGGGCAATCCTCCTGTAGCGTTACCGGGTCAATATCCTGGTCAGGAGGTGGCAAGATGACTTCAAGAGGCGTTCCGACAGTGCCTATTGTGCGCGCCAGCCATGCACGAACGCGTGTCCGCAGCATGGGAGGGCTGAAGGGTTTTGCCAGATAGTCGGTCGCAATACTCTCGGCGCTGTAGAGAGTCTCTGTTCCATCCCGGCCTTCGGTCAGGAGAAGAATCGGCAAATCCGGTTTATTGAGAAGACTTCGCAACGGCTGAATGAAACTGGCGCCGTCCCCATCCGCCAATCTGGCATTGATGATAACGAGGTCGGGCGCCGTCCGAACCGCAACTTGGAGCGCGGTTTGGCCCTCCGGAACGGGAGTGAGTAAAAGACCATCATCGGGCAGGACTTGTTCGATCGCGACAAAGTCGGGATGATGGGGGCTGACGATCATGACGCGGCCACCCGCAATCGGACGGCGGTCGAGCGCGGAATCCTCCGCAACGGTTCTCTCCCCCCCCTTACCCACGATATCGAATGCCATGCCCTCGGCTGCCGCGAAGACATCCAAAAGGGATCCCATGGCAGCGGCGCGCAAACGTTGAGCTTCCTCAAGCAGTTTGATCGCACCATCATCATGTGTTGGATCGTGGTGGAACAGTGCAAGCCGTGGGACACCCGCTGCTGCCGCCACGTCCGTCGCGTAATCGGCAGGGCTGTGCCCCCACCCTATTTTCGTGTGGTACTCGTCGCTGGTGTATTGGGCATCGTGGATCACGAGGTCTGCGCCCCTGATAAATTCAATGTGCCTCTGGTCGCCTGGATGATGGAACACCGGCCCCGGCGAATTCCAGAATGGTTCGTGATCCGTCACATAGGCGACGGTGGCCCCGTCACTGCTGATCCGGTATGCGATCGCCGGCGCGGTGTGATTGAGATATTGCGTCTGGACGTAGACGTCGCCGATTCGAAAACAACCTTCTTCGAGCTCAGTGTAGTGGAGACGGCTCGCTAGCTCCTTCAGCTTCACGGGAAAGTACGAATACTGCATCTGACCCGAAAGCGAGTCTTCAAGGCTTCGTTGAAAACCAGCCGAACCGTAAATGTTCAATTCTGTGCCGGGCAGAAAGGCGGGCGTAAAAAAAGGAAATCCCTGAATGTGATCCCAATGGGTGTGGCCTATCAAAAGATGGATACGATGCGGTCCGGCACGACGCAGCATATCCAGGCCGAGCAGCCGGACGCCTGTGCCACAATCCAAAATAAGGGTCGTCCCATCCGTGGCCTGAACCTCAACGCATGAAGTATTCCCGCCGTAAATAGCCGTTCGATGTCCAGGTGTGGGGATTGAGCCGCGAGTTCCCCAAAAACGTACTTGCATCCGACCGATAGTCTCAACGCCGCATGTTTCAGTCAAGGCATTTATAATTTTTTCGCCATTTCCTAAGTAGTTATCGGCATTGCAGTAATCAGGCCACGGATATACTCTGGCTCTATGCAGAACCCTGAGAACAGCTCACCTCTCTACGATGAACGCCCGTGGGGCAGCTTCACCGTTCTGGACGTGGCGGACAATTACAAAGTTAAGCGAATTGAGGTTTTGCCGCAGAAGCGTTTAAGCTATCAGAGGCATACGCATCGAGCCGAGCACTGGATGATAGTCGCGGGCACCGCAAAGGTGACGTTGGATGGACACGAAATTATGGCCAAGGCCGGTGGCACTGTCGACGTGCCGGCGGGCGCTGCACATCGTATCGAAAACATCGGCACCGAAAAACTGATCTTCATCGAGATCCAACGCGGAACATACCTCGGAGAGGATGACATCCAAAGGCTTCAAGACGACTACGGACGGTAGGTAGCGGAGGCGCTAGGGCCAGAGCGCCATCCTTGGCAAGGTCCAACCCATCCATGGGACCTCAAAAACCAATAAACGGTGAACCTCCCTGTTTGCTGTCCAAAGTATAATTTAAACGCCCTGCCCGTTTTCCCACCTTTCCAACATGCTTTCCGACAAAGAGATTTTTTTTATGTACGGGAAGAATACCGTCATTTCCCGTAAAGGACGTTTCACATTCGTTCATTTGGATCGTCCTTCGGCCGATCTCGTGCGAGCCCGCACCGAGAATTTTGATCCGGAGGAGTTCTTTAAATGCGACTGCCCTGTATGCAGGCTGACGAAGGAAGGCGGAGTGGTCATATTTGATGACTCGACTTATGACGACGAAGAGATCCTGCTTGAATAGCTCGCGGATGGGATATTATTGGGCCGGGTGAAGGTTTTGATCCGGCGTCGAAAGTTCTTATTCGGCTTCAGCGTCGTCGCGCTTCTATCACTCGCGGTTATTTACATAGCGCCACGGTCCGAAGTCGCCACCCAAAGCCTGCCCGAACAGCTCTCCGATGTTGAGTTCTGGAAGATCATTACGGACTTTTCAGAACCCGGCGGTTTTTTCCGCTCGGACAATTTTGTTTCAAATGAGAGCACGTTCCAAGATGTCATCCCCGATTTGCGCAAGCGAGCGAAACCAGGTGGCGTGTACCTGGGTGTCGGCCCTGACCAGAACTTCACTTACTTGGCTGCGCTGCGTCCGAAGCTCGCGTTCGTCATCGACATTCGCCGCCAGAACATGCTCGAACACCTGATGTACAAAGCACTGTTCGAGCTCTCGGAAAATCGAACCGCGTTCCTTTCGATGTTGTTCTCACGGCAATTGCCCGAGGACCTCAACGAACATGCCACGACAGAGCGCTTGTTCGAGGCTTTGAACACGGGAGAACCGGACCCGGAACTTGCAAAGCAGAATCTCAAAGCCTTGCTGGATCAGCTTCGCGACCATCATCGTTTTTCCTTAAGCGCGGACGACGTCGGAAATATCGAGCACGTTTACACTTCTTTTGTTACTGCCGGCCCGGAGATCCGCTATTCATTTCCGAACCAGTACGGCTGGCGCCGCTTTCCAAGCTACTCCGAATTGATGCTTGAGACGGACGAAGAAGGACAAAATCACAGCTACATGTCCTCCGAAGAAAGTTTCCGGACCATCAAGCAGCTTCAAACCGAAAATAGGATTGTGCCTCTGGTTGGAGATTTTGCCGGTGAGAAAGCATTGAGCGCCGTTGGAGAATACCTGAAGGAGCACGGTGTGACGGTGACGGCATTCTACACATCCAACGTCGAGTTCTATCTTTTCCAGACCGAGGATTGGAAAAAGTTCTTTCATAATGTTGCCGACCTGCCGCTGGACGCCAACAGCCTGTTTATTCGAGCATACTTCAACAACTACGGTTTCCGTTTTCCCAACCAGGCGTCCGGAGCACGCTCGGTTACGTTACTTGACACAATGCCGGGACTGCTCCAGGCGTTCGAGGCCGGGCGCATTCATTCCTATTTCGATGTGATCAAACGCTCCTCACAATAAGTTATGAAGTGTGTCCGGCGACGCTAACCATAAAGAGCAGGAGTATTGCGGCGGCGAACAACGCCAACCCATAGAGAAGAATTCGGAAGACCATAGGCCTATAAATCCAACAGCGCTTCTTGCCGGTCTCGGATTCGGCGGGCCCGGAGCAGGGGGTCGTTTAAGAATCGAACAAAGGACAACATCCCTCGAAAAGTCTCAACGACGAGTTTATAGAATCCGTCTGTGGTGGCCACATCCGGCTCAAAAGTCCGGCTGGCCAAAAACTGCTTGTACCTTAGATAATTCGCGGCGGCATGGTCTGGCGGAAATCCGCGTGGTACGCGGCTAAGTTGCTCACCTCCAATCGTACCGAACAACCTGCGAAACTGCCGACCCTCCACGATGCCGGTAAAGGTTTCCGCATTCTCCGCGATATGGCTCCGGATTGCGTTTAAGTCTTCGGGCAGAGGCATATAAAGACCACCGCCAATAAGCAGTTCCGTTGGAGCTACGTGGAGGTAATATCCTGCGCCTTCATGCTTTCCAAGCCCCGAACGGGGGAATACGGCTGCAACATGTGTCTTGTATGGCGATTTGTCCTTTGAAAATCTCGTGTCTCGGTAGATACGATAGGCCGAGGCTTTGGGTGAAGCGACCATCTCCGGCGCGAACCGTTGGAATTCTGTGGCCATGGACTCGATCAGCGATTCCATCGGTTGCTTGACCTGAGTTTCATAAATACTCTTGTGCTTCTGGAACCATTCGCGATTATTATTGCGCTTCAGTGAACGAAGGAACTGGAGTCCTTCTTTCGGGAGGCCTGGAAAAATTCCTTTTTTCATTGTCGCTATTATATGAGAGCCGATATAAGATCACCGCACTCCGTTATAGAAAAGTACGCTTCACTGTTCGATGTTATCCGCAGGATCTACTCTGAAAAGAATTTCGATGAGTTGCTGAACGTCGTCACGCTCGAAGCAGCCAAACTGATCGACGCCGAACGGGCCACGATTTTCCTGCTGGATAAGGGTAAGGGAGAACTGTGGGCCAAGTCGGCCGTCGGCGTTTCCGATACGATACGATTCGATGCGCGGCTTGGAATTGCCGGAGCGGTGCTCATTGCGGGAAAGACCCTGATTGTGGAAGACGCATACAAATCACCGCTCTTTTATCCTTCCATTGATTCCATAACGGGCTTTCACACACGCAATATCCTCAGCATGCCGCTCCGAAACTTCAAGCGAGAGATTATCGGGGTGTTCCAGGTCTTGAATAAGAAAGAGGGAAAATTCACCAGCGAGGATGAGCAGTTTATCGAGGTCCTTGCTCCCCAGGCCGCTATCGCCCTGGAAAATGCTCAAGCCCTATCAAATCTCGAGTCCCGGCAACAGGAACTGATCGAGGAAAATCAGCATCTGCGAAAAGAGGTTGAGGACCGCTTCTCGATCCGTGGCATTTTCGGAACCACATCTAAAATTAATGAGATCCGAGTTATAATTGAAAGAACTGCTGGAACTTCACTCTCCGTCCTCATTACCGGTGAGAATGGGACCGGTAAAGAATTGTCCGCCCGCGCAATGCACTACATGAGTCCTCGTCGAAACAAGCCGTTCGTGGCTGTGAACTGTGCGGCTCTACCCGAAACGCTGGTGGAGAGCGAGCTGTTCGGCATCGAAAAGGGCGTGGCCACTGGAGTCGAACGGCGCGTGGGACGCATTGAATCTGCCAATGGCGGCACCCTGTTCCTTGACGAAATAGGCGACCTTAGCCTCTCCGCCCAAGCCAAACTGCTCCGCGTCCTGCAGGAGCGTGAGGTCGAGTGGATCGGCGGCCGCCGGCCGGTGCCGGTGGATATACGGCTTGTGGCTGCAACAAACAAGGATCTAAAAGAAGAAATCCAGCACAACCGCTTTCGCCAGGACCTCTATTTCCGTTTGAATGTTATTCACCTCCACATGCCGCCGTTGCGCGAGATTCGGGCGGACATTCCGCTGCTGGCACTGTATTTCCTGCGGAAGTACTCTAAGGAAATGGGGCGTAACGTGGAAACCTTCTCTCAGGACGCGCTGAAGGAACTCACGGCCTACCATTGGCCCGGAAATGTTCGCGAGCTTGAAAACGAAGTAAGGCGCGCTTTGGTGCTTGCCTCAGGCAAAGAGATCAAGGCTGAGGATCTGTCCAGCAGCATCCGCGAAGAACACCTCGTTGTGACTGAAACTGAGCCTGGAAAGAAGAACGGCGAAAAGCAGTCGCTCAAGGACAGGGTTACGATTCTCGAGATTCAAATGATCCGTGACGCCATGGCGCAAACTGGCACCGATAAGCGCCGCGCTGCCAAGATCCTGGGCCTGAGCCATCAGGGACTGATCAACAAGCTCAAGCGATACGGTTTGGGAAAATAGCCTTTGTGCGCTCCATCCCGCGCATTGTTATACCCGACGACGATCCTCCTGTAATGACACCTAGTGCCGCGTACGCAAAGCTTGCCTCCTACGACGTTCGCATGTATCCAAGCCGCCCCTCTACGCCGGAAGATCTTATTTCACGCATCCAGGATGCGGAGATTGTTATTAATATCCGGTCCACATCCCGATTTACAAATGACGTGCTGGCCCGATGCCCGAAACTCCGCCTGATTTCAATTTGGGGGACCGGAACCGACAATGTCGATATCCACGCCGCGAAGACGCGAGGCATCTATGTGACGAACACACCGGCCGTGTCAGCAATTGCCGTGGCAGAGCACACCCTCTCACTGTTAATGGCAGTCGCGAAGCAAACAATCCTTGTCGACCGTCAGGTGAAGGAGGGGAAGTGGCCGCGCGCTATGGTGACCCAGTTATATGGAAAGACAATGGGCCTGATTGGAACTGGCGCCATTGGAAGGGAGGTGGCGCGGCTGGCGAGGGGAATTGGGATGCACGTTATCGCCTGGACCTATCATCCAAAGCAGGACCTTGCCGAATGGGTTTCGTTCGTTTCGTTCGAAGATGTCTTCCAGCGGTCGGATGTCGTGAGTGTGCACGTGCGGCAGTCCCCGGAAACAATCGGCATGATCCGCCGCAAACACTTTGATTTGATGAAGCCGTCCGCGATATTCATTAACACCGCTCGCGGCCCGATCGTCAGGGAAGCGGACCTTCTGGACGCCCTCCAGACCAATCAAATTGCTGGCGCAGGCCTCGATGTATTCGAGAAGGAACCGTTGCCTGAGGATTCGCCTTTCTTTGCTCTACCCAACGTTGTCCTCACACCTCACGCGGCAGGTCTTACCCCAGAAGCCACTGAAGCCGGTTTGGCTTTGGCAATCGACAATGTCTTTTCGTTTCTGGCAGGTCACCCGATAAATGGCATTGTTTAGCCGGAATTCTCTGCCGCTCATCCGCGTCATTTGTGCAATTCGGGGCTATTTGTCCGGCTCGTCATACTCGACAATTTTCACATCGATGGAATTTGACGTCCCACCCACCACCCGCCGATAGTGAATCAGCCGGCCTGTGTTCGTATCAAATTCTGCAGTTGTATAGACCGAATAACCTGGTGGCGCGCCCAGGATGGCAGGTTTTTCCGCCAGTCCAAGCTCCTGCTCGAGCATTCGGAACAAACCCTCCATCGAGTAATCCTGCCCTCGGCTTGGCATGATGACCAAACCATTGCGGCGCAAGCTAACCACTCCGCCGGATCGGACCATCGCTTCAAACCGGCCGGTTTCTACACGATCACCAGACATGTCCAATACCAGGCGATAAGAATCCGGCCGATGTGCCCGCCATTTGTTCTCGGCTTGTTCGAGGACTGATGGCGTTAACACCGGGAGCCGCGAACAGCCGGCCATCACAAAAAGCAGCGCCGGAATAAAGAATTTTCGACTCACGACTGTTCACGTTACGACAAAGAATCCGGGTGCGCAACAGCGGGACTGTGCGCTAAAGTACATCGAGAACGCGCAAAGGAGCTCCGAGCATGGCAAAAGCAGCGAAGAAGAAAGCAAAGACGGGGAAAAAGGCAGTGAGAATCGTAGCCAAGTCAAAAACCGCAACGATATCGGCGAAGTCCGCAAAGAAAGCCGCAAAGCCAACGAGAACGGTTGCGCGGAAGAAGACCGCGCCGAAGATCGACCCTCTGAATCGCAACCAGTATTCATCCATGACACCGATGCTGACGGTGCGTGATGTTCGGCGAGCAGCGGACTTTTACACCAGCGCCTTCGGGTTTAAGATGCGCGGGATTATGGATGGCCCGCAAGGTCCGGTACATGCTGAACTCCGTCTGCGGGATACGACGCTCATGCTCAGTCCTGAGTCTCGCCCACAGCAGAGCTTGAGCGCCAACACCATCGGAAACACACCGGCCACGCTTTACATACTGGTCGAGGATGTCGACGACGTGTTCCATCGTGCTCTCGCCGCGGGCGCAAAGGTCTTAATGTCGGTGGCGGATATGTTCTGGGGCGACCGCGTCGCGACCATTGCGGATCCCGACGGGAATAAATGGATGATCGCCACCCACAAAGCCTCGCCCACCGAGGCGGAGATGCGAGAAGCCATGGCCCGAATGTCGGCGCCCAGCGAGGAAACTGCCGCCGTGACCGCCGGTGCTGAAAGCGAGTACTAGGAAGGCCAATTTTGGATTTCGGATTGCGGACTTCGGATTTATGCATGCTAGAACGTGGTCCCTAAATCCGCAATCCGAAATCCGAAATACCCCCATGGATCTTTCCGTCCTCCTCCGCGAGCAATTTGGTTTCGAGGCGTTTCGTCCGGCACAAAAGCAGGTGATCGACAAAATCGTCGCCGGGCAAAGCGCGCTCGCCGTGATGCCGACGGGAAGCGGAAAATCGTTGTGCTATCAACTGCCGGCGCTTGCGCTTCCGGGTCTTACGCTGGTTGTTTCCCCGCTGATCGCCCTCATGAAGGACCAAGTTGATCAGTTGACGTATCTGGGATTGCCCGCCACGTTTATCAACAGTAGCGTGGCACGTGAGCAGCAAAAGAGCAGGTTGGAACAGGCCATTGCCGGCAGAATCAAGCTGCTATACGTTGCGCCGGAGCGTTTCCAGAACGATGAGTTTCGCGCGGGTCTGTCGCGAACGAAAGTCAGCTTGTTTGCCGTCGACGAAGCACATTGCATTTCGCTTTGGGGACACGATTTTCGTCCAGACTATTTGAGATTGCGCGCCGTTGTCCGGGAACTTCAATCCCCACCCATCCTGGCCCTGACGGCAACCGCCACCCCTGCCGTACGGCGCGATATTCTCACTCAACTCGGTATCGAACAGGCGCCGCAGATTGTCAGCGGATTTGACCGTGCAAACCTGTACCTCGAAGTTCGTGAAGTGGGCACTTCGGCCGAGAAGATTCGCGCAATCATCGAACTTGCGCGATGGGCGCCCTTGGGAATCGTCTATGCCGGGACCCGCAAGAATGTGGACGAAATTTACAGCAGCCTTCGTCGCGCAGGTGTGCAAAGCGCGGCATACCATGCGGGTCTTTTGGCCGCCGATCGCAAGTCCGTGCAGGAGCGATTCATGAATATTGTTGCCACCAACGCGTTCGGTATGGGGATTGACCGTAGTCAGGTGCGGTTCGTCGTTCATGCCGATATTCCCGACTCGGTGGAAGCCTATTACCAGGAAATCGGCCGCGCGGGCCGCGATGGTGAGCCCGCCCGCTGCCTTTTGCTCTTCAACTACGCTGATAAATGGATTCCTGAATTCTTTATCGACTCGAGCCATCCTCCAGCGGAAATTCTGAAGTACGTCTTCGGAAAGCTGTGCCGCTCGGGCCAGCCGGCGATCGTCGGAGATGCATGGCGCAAGTTATCCGGAACCAACGACCATCGATTCCACGCCTCCATCGCGCTGCTTCAGCGTTTCGGGTACCTCGAGAAGATCCAGACTCAAGCTGGCCGCGGCGTGCGCATTCTCAAACCGAACGATACCATGTTGCGCGGCGTCAATTTTGCGGAACTCGAAACCCGGCGGCAATTTGAATACAAGAAGTTCGCGGTCATGTTGAACTATGCCAGCCGGTTTCGTAAACATTGTTATCGCAGTTTCATTCTCAGCTATTTCGGCGAGTGGACGCGCAATCGTGACTGCGGAAACTGCAGTCGCTGCAATCCGCATAAATATTCTTGCGCGGCAGCCGCAACCGTCGCCGCAAAACAGGCCGCGCCGCCCGTTGCCCCACCTGCCCGAACGTCTTCCGCACTTTCAGAGTCCGGGACGACAATCGCCTTGAAGATCCTTTCGTGTATTTTGCGTGTTCACCAGGAGCTGGGCAGGGAAAAGGTGGCGAAAATTCTTGCTGGATCTGAGGATTCCTCGATAAGGGACTACCGGTCGCTTTCGACCTACGGCTTGCTCTCCTCGTATACGATCAGGTCCGTCACCGAAATGATCGATTACCTGATCGCGGAGAATTACATCGCGCAGGAATCGGGTTTCCGACCATCAATCTACGTGACGCCGAAGGGACAGCTCTTCTTGAAGGAAAGGCCCGTGATCGAAATTCCAGTCAGCCACCCAGAGTGATCATCTCGATCTTCTTGTGGTCTCGTGGTCGGTAGCCTCCGGACTGGACTTGCTGCCAACGCAGATCGGAATAACGATCGCCTCGCCCGGACCAGATCTTCTCGATTGTTTCGCACAACTGCTCGTCCGATGCGCCGGACCGCAGAAGCCCCTTGAGGTCAAAGCCGGATTCGGCAAAAAGACAGGTGACGAGCTTGCCATCCGCTGTCAGCCGCACCCGCGTGCAACTGGCGCAAAACGGTTCCGTGACTGATCCGATGATTCCGATTCGACCGGCGCCATCCAAAAACTCGTAGTCGACGGCTGGAGCGCTTCCGTTAGCCCGGCCAACTTCGCGGACAGGGAAGCGGGCATGGACGGTGTCCAGGATTTCCCTCTTCGTCACTGTCTTTTCAAGGCTCCAGGCATTGGAGTTCCCGACATCCATGTACTCAATGAAACGCATTTCAAGGCCGTTGTTCCGGGCGAAGCCGACAAGGTCCAGGATTTCGTCGTCATTGATCCCCCGAATGATCACGGCATTGATCTTGATCGGAGACATGCCCGCCCCTTGGGCGGCAAAGAGTCCCTTCAGGACGTCATCCAGATTTCCCCGTTTCGTCAAGTCGCGAAAGCGATCCGCTTTAAGCGTATCGATACTTACGTTGATTCTTCTAAGGCCCGCCGCCGCAAGGCTACCGGCCTGTTCTGCCAGCAGCGCTCCGTTTGTGGTTAGCGACAGATCGCCCAAACCCTCGATCTTCGCAAGACGCGCTACAAGCCTGTGCAAATCTTTCCGCACAAGAGGTTCGCCGCCGGTCAGGCGAATTTTCTCGACGCCAAATTCCCGAAAGAGCCGAGCCAACCGCTCGATTTCTTCAAACGACAAAACCTCCTGGCGCTCAATCCATTTATATTCGTCGAACGGCATGCAATAGGCACAACGGAAGTTGCACCGATCGGTAACCGAAATGCGAAAGTCACGCATCGAGCGCTGCATCGTATCTCGCGTCAGCATTTCCGCATTATCTCACCAAAGGGAGGAAGAGGTGCAGCCTTTACAGTGTCACATAATAGATATTATGTAAACTAACACAGGGATCTGAAGGCTTCACCCATCGGTGTGCCGTCATCGCTCCAACCGTCCTTTCACAGAAACTGTGGAAAAGCCTGTGGAAATAGATAGTGGTCGCGAAGTAAGGCCAACTAAATCGAGTATTTATAGCAGTTTGCACCGAAAATGGGACAATCGTGCTATTGTTGAAAAGCTATGCTGAAAAGCCCGAAAAACGCCTGATTTATCGGCCTCAAATCGACGTCGTATCGGTTTCTTGGGGCATAATGCGCAAATGGCGTCGATCTGGTTTGGGACTTCAGGATTCAGTTACAAAGAGTGGAAGCCGACATTTTATCCTCAGGAGCTGCCCAACACCGACTTCCTTCGCTACTATGCGAGCCGGTTGAACGGCGTGGAAATCGATTCGACGTTTTACCGGATGCCCAATCAAAAGACGATCGAAGGCTGGCGAGCGGCCACGCCCGAAGGCTTTCGTTTCAGTATCAAGGCTTCGCAGCAGATTACCCACCGGCAGCGGCTCAAGGTACCCTCCGAGGCGCTGGACTATTTATTGAATGTTGTATCGGGTATGGGAAACCGGCTCGGCATGGTGCTGTATCAACTACCGCCTTTTTTTAGATGCGACGTGCCGAAACTAGAGATGTTCTTGACTGCAGTTCCGCGAGGAATTCCTGCCGCGTTTGAGTTTCGTCATGAGTCCTGGTTTGCAGCGGATGTTTATCGATTATTAAGAAGCCGCAATGTCGCCTTGTGCATCCACGACGCCGACGATCACACGACACCACTTCAGTTGACGGCGACGTTTACCTACGTGCGGCTGCGCCGGTCCGAATATACGCTGGAGCAACGGCGTGAATGGCAGAATCGGATTCGGACGTGGGCTGGCGAAGGAACCGACGTTTATGCTTTTGTGAAGCACGAGGATAATCCCGATGCGCCGTTAATTGCGATAGAGTTTGCCAGGGGCGTCGGGATCTCGCTACTCTGACCTCAAGCGATGGTTTAATACAAATTTATCAATCGCTTTGGCCACTCCATCTTCATCATTACTTGAAGTAATCGAGGTACCGTCACCATTGACGGCGAGCACCCGGATCTGCGTCATTTCGAAGGGCTGCTCCGGCGCTTCATTTCTTCGAGGGTGCGTTTGAGGTCGTCCAATTTAACTCCGGCTTCAGCTAGCTTTCCTTCCGCCGTAAGGCGCTGGTATTCAGAGAAGGCTTGGTTGGCGCGCTCAATCCAAGAGCGGATGTCGATGGGCTCGGTCTTGGTCGTCGCGGATGGCGGCTCGGGTTGGGGCGAGAGGGACGGTGTTCGGCCTTCCAGCAGTGAGTCCAGCGCCTCGGCAAATCTGGGAGCATAAGCCAGACGATCCTGTGTTGCCAAAACCACGAGCCTCAACTCGGGCATTGGACTTCTCTCGGCTTGCAGGTAGATCGGCTCAACGAACAATAGCGTGTCCTCGAGTGGAATCACCAGCAGGTTGCCCCGAATCACGGTCGAACCCTGTTGGTTCCACAGTGTGAGCTGTGGGGAAAGTTGTGGGTCCTGATCGATGCGCGCTTGTATCTGTAACGGTCCGTCCACAAACCGCGTTTTCGGAAAACGGTACGCCCGCAGCGTCCCGTATTTTTCGCCATCACTGCGGCCGGCAAACCAGCCGATCAGGTTGTTGCGGTTTGCCGGCGTGAAGGGAAAAATCGAAACGAACTCCAGCTCGGAACTGCCAGGAAAGCGCATCAGCACGAAAAACGGTTCGATTGCATCGGCCACTTGCTGGCCCTGCTGCTGCCGAGTGCCCTGCTGGGCAATGGTCCAGACGTCTTCCCTGTTATAAAAGACCTGTTCGTTTTCGACGTGATATCTCGTGTAGATGGCCGCCTGAGAGCGAAACAGCAGTTCGGGATAACGTACGTGAGCCCGCAGGAAGTCGGGCATTTGGCCCGCAGACGAAAAGAGCGCGGGAAACATCTTCTGATAGGACTGAATCAGCGGATCTCCGGTATCGAACACGTAGAAATGTACTGTGCCGTTATACGCATCCACAACCGTTTTGACACTGTTGCGAATGTAATTC
>WNGD01004754.1_pt1 | contig 20601 bp, 25 predicted proteins | sample 5400671 | NCBI WGS metagenome assembly WNGD01 (sample SAMN13153369, study PRJNA577476) | soil metagenome | isolation source: 40 cm soil or saprolite under grassland replicate 2 | place: USA:California | collected 2016-06-15 | reverse complement strand
CCTCTCAGATCTTTCATCCGCGCTTTGCCGCATTCTATGAGCGATATGCTCGCCTTGGTTCTGAGCGTCGTCTCACCGATCCACTCCGCCAGGAGACCGCAGGACAAGCGTCTGGAGTCGTCCTGGAGGTGGGAGCAGGGACCGGGCTGAACTTTTCCTGGTACCGTCCAGAGCAGGTGGAGCGGGTGGAGGCGATTGAGCCGGATAGCGCCATGCTGGCCTATGCGCGAGAGCGTGTGAGGCAGGCAGGCGTGCCGATCAGCTTGACTCAGGCGTCCGTTGAGGCTTTGCCGTTTGCCGATGCCTCCTTTGACAGTGTGGTGGTGACCCTCGTGTTTTGCTCGGTCGAGGATTCCGCGCAGGGCATGCAGGAGATCAGACGGGTCTTGAAACCGCAGGGAACGCTCTTCTTATTCGAGCATGTGCGCTCGCAGAGCGCCTGGGTAGCCCGTCTGCAAGATGCGCTGGTCCCCTTGACAACACGCCTGTTCGGGAATTGCCATTGGAACCGCGACACCGCGCAGACCGTGCAGGAAGCGGGGTTTGCTATAACGCACGTGCGTCGCGTGAAAGGTGGTCTCGACCCGCACATCGTACTCCAGGCACTTCGCCCATGATTATTGTTCACTGCAAACAGAAATAACCTTGCTACGTATTAACAGATGATGAGCGAAAGACAGCCTTTTCTTACAACTGGTGAGCCAAACCACAGCGATGCTTTCGTTCAGGAGGAAAGTGGAACCATCATACACATGTCAAACGTACTATTGATAGTAGTATACTAAGAGGGTACTACTGCTAATGGTAGGGAAACAAGGGTGTAATACATGTTGCTTATCCTGAAAGGAACGATGACGAGGATCAGCATTGATCTCCCATTGACATTCAAAGCACCCTTCTGTGAGGTGTTCCTAGCAGAGAGAAGGAGTAGACATATATGATGTGCGGCTTCGGAATGTGCGGCTTCGGAATGTTCGCCATGATGTTCTGGATGGTGATAGGAGCATTGCTTTTCATTGTCCTGGCAACGGTAGTCATCTGGTTCCTCGTGCGCTGGCTGAATCGGCAGAAGGTACCAATGATGCCTTACACACCGCGACAGGACTCCTATCCAACGTATGAGCGAGGATATCAGCCACCAGAAAGGCCAGAAACCTATCAAGAAGGGAGGAGACCGCACGACTCTCCAAAGCCAGAGTACGAACAACCACAAGTACAGTACCCACAAGAACAAGAGATGCCACCACAGCGCTAACTTGCTCCAGGTCAAGCAGGGAGGGTCAGCACGCCGCCAATGTGACGCCTGATTCCTGTTGATTCTGCTGGTGCTCGGCATTGTCACCATCTTCGCCCTTGGAAGCGTCGATGCCCGACTTTTTCTATTGGTGAGATGACGAGATCTTTCTAGCGTTCTAGCGGAAAACGACCCTGTGCCCTTAATTTCCCTGAGGTTGACGATGTATGTACTGTTAGCTCTCCTGGCAACGCTTCTGACCTCATTCCTTCCTATTCTGAACAAGTTCCTCTTGCGTGATATGCCCCCAGCCCAAGTCACCTGGGCCATTAATGCCGCTTCACTTCCTCTCCTGGCAGTCGGAACGCTCCTCCTCACGCAATGCAAGATCATGAATCACCAGAGCTTCGCAGCAGTCTCCTGTACGACGAATCTGCCGCATATCGATGCCATCTTTTTGATTGCCTTGCTGGGCTCAGCACTATTGAATTGGATGGCAACGTTACTCTCCACCATCGCACTAGCAAAAGCAGATGCTTCACTGGTGAGTCCAATACTCACGTTTAACCCGGCCTTCACGCTCCTCGTTGCGTGGCCGACGTTGGGTGAGGTGCCTGATCTGCGTCAAGCCATTGGCGTTGCTGTGGTGCTCCTTGGGACCTACCTGCTCGATGTCGAGGAAGCGCGAACGGGAGCTCTGGCACCGCTACGCGTGCTGGTACAGCGCCCAGGGACGCTTCTTGCTCTCATTGCAAGTGCGCTTTGGGGAATGACTACCGTCTTGGAAAAGCTGGCGATTGAGCATGTGACCCCGCCAAATGGCCCCCTGGTCGCTCTTCTAGGAACAGCACTCCTCGTGGTGCTCCTCACACCAAGTGCCTTCTGGTCATCGAGACGAACCTATGCCTCAGCACCCAGGCAAACAGGGGGTGAACTGCGTAGGCATACAGCTATGTTCCTGGTAGCTGCACTCATTGCGGGAGTTGCGCCGCTCTTTGGATTTACTGCCATTGCTCTCGGCCTGGTAGGCTACGTAACAGCCCTCTTCAAGCTGAGTGCTGTTCTGACTATCCTGTGGGCAAAACTTTTTCTCGGCGAAGGCAACATACGTCAACGTCTGTTTGGTGCTGCTGTAATGGTTGCTGGTGGCATCCTAATTGCAGTGTAATAAGGCAACGACCACACTCGTTCTCGGGCATAGGATCGTTTAACTCATTCTCCTTCATGTCTCTGCACTTGCCTTCAGGACGGAGCAGTCTGTCTCCCTCCTCTCCATGCGCTTGCCGTCGTGTCTCGCCCTCGTGTGGGCGCAGTGCCTCCTCGCTTGCCGGTACTGTGAGGCGCGTGTGTCTCCACAGTGAATCAGGCGAGGAGCCAGACTGGTAAACCGCGACCCAACAGATACAGGATATGCTCTGCCATCACGTCAGGTCCTGGTTCGTCATATTCCAACCACCAGGTAATGGCCTGTATAATCATGCTCATCATGAGACGTGCAAGCAGCACGGGATCATAGGTGGCCAGTTGCCCCTGGTCTTTGGCCGCCTGGAGTGCAGGCAGCAGCAGTTCAGCCAGACCCTCCTCAGCAGAGAATGTGTACGTTTGAGCAATGCTCTGGCCTTCCCCAGCACAGATCAGCAAGAACAACTCGCGCTGCTCGTAGGCGGACTGTAACAGCGTGCGGATGACGAGCGGGATCGTCTGCTCACCGGATCGCATTGCAAGAACAGCCAGAAGCTGATCACGGATGGTCTGCAACCCTTCCTCTGTTAGGGCTACGAAGATCTCCTCTTTATCACGAAAATGGAGATAAAACGTGCCCATCGCCACATCGGCAAGCTGGGTAATCTCGGTGATCGTGGCATCCTGGTAGCCGCGACGGGCAAACACCTGGCGTGCCGCGGCAAGAAGATCAGCACGCACGCGTGCTCGTCGTCGTGCCACACGGCTCTGTTCTGGAGAGTTCTGTTGTTTCGGATTATGTTTCATAGCATGATACTACCTCAAAATTGAGAGATTGTCAATACTGATGCGCCCACAACAAATTCTTTCCGTGAGGGTTTCCGTGGGTCGATGTCCAAGTGATCCAAAGTGGTGTCTTGTACGTTGCTCTAGTGGACAAGAAAAAGCTTGCCCTGTATCATGAGAACAAACAGGAGGTGAAATTATGATACTTGTGCGCGATGTCTTCCAAGCCAAATATGGCAAGGGAGGAGAATTGGTGGCACTCTTGAAAGAGGTTCGTCAGAAGTGGCCAACGAAGTACGGAGACCGCATCCTTACTGATGCTAGTGGTCCCTTCTACACTGTCGTTACTGAAACAACGGTAGAGAGTCTGGCTGCATGGGAGCAATATATTGCCGAGGTCTTCTCCCTACCGGAATTTGGAGAGTGGTTTGCTCGCATGATGCCACTGGTGGAGTCTGGTCGCCGTGAGTTCTATAACATTGAGGAGTAATCCCTTGATGAGGCAGACCAGATAGCCGACGAGATGCGGTAGCGACTGCTTCCAGTCAGTACGTAGGCTGAGGCTGACTGGAAGCAGCATAGTGTAAGCCATGATCAGAGGCTCAGTGTCTGTGCCCCCTTGACTAAGGCTTCGACAGCAGTTGCTGCGCCGATGATCTGTGCACCTTCCACTAGGTGCTCTTGGGTAATATTGCGTGGTTTGGCGCAGGCTCCACAGACCCAGATCTGCCCTCCCCTGGAGGCAAACTGCTGCACCAACTCGCTCAGTGGTGCAAAACCATCGGCTTGCAAACCCTCAGTGTAGCCCTTAGTAGCGACCCAGACGCCCTCAATCGTCAGCAAAAGGGTCGCCTCTTGCCCAGAGGAAAGGGCGGTGTTGCCGACGAGAAAAGCGAGTGAAGCCCGCTCGACAGCGTCTTTCCCTCGAGTGTTGTGGATCATCACATGTCCCATGTATATCCTCCTGTTGTGTTTAAATGGAGTAGGATAGTCCTACTTGCGACGAATCAGGTAACGGTCTCCCTCTTGGGTGACCAGTGTATGGCCCGTCAGCCGACACCAGGCTGCCAGATCGACCGCCACACTGGGGTCGATCGCCCGAATCTCCAGTGTCTGGCCAGAGGGAAGGCGACGCATGAGGTCAGCAATTTCGTCCAATGGACCAGCAGCACATCCTTTATCACCAGCATCATAGAAGGCATCGGCACCGAAGATCGAGGCGTGGGTACCAGAAGCATTGGTGGGTACCTCACACATAAGCGCAGCCCAGGCTGCCTCCCATTCCTGCGCATTGAGTGCCTTGCGAGCACGGAAATTGATGCCCAGTGTGCCAAAGGCAGCAGCACTGCTCGATTGGGGTGCCCCACTAAAGACGTCTGCACGCGAGGTGATCTCAAACCCGACAAAACCAGCTGCCACGACCGTGGCCTCTAACTCTGTATCCAACAGAGCACCGGCAATTCAGCCCGTCCACAGGTCAATGTTCCGTTTAGCACTCTCCGGCACAGGCTTCTGCACCAGGATATCGCCAATCTGTAAGCGACCGCCAGGCTTGAGCACACGGGCCATCTCGCGAAGAGCGGCGTCCTTATCGGCCAGTAAGTTGAGCACCCCATTGGAGATGACCACATCTGCCCAGCTATCAAGTACGGGCAGGCTTTCAGCCAGTCCCTGGCGGAACTCGACATTGGTAAAGCCACCCTCGTAAGCACTCCTGTGGGCATTTTCCAGCATCGCAGTGGTCATGTCCACACCGATCACCCACCCTTCAGATCCAACCATACGGGCGGCGATCAGGCTATCAATACCTGCACCACTCCCTACATCGACGACCCGCTCGCCGGGTTCCAGGAGACCCAGGCTGAAGGGATTGCCCGTGCCAGCAAAGGACTCAATAGATCTTTCAGGGATGTCCTCCAACCATTGGTCATCGTACCCTAACATGCGTGCCAATGGACGTCCAGTGTGGAAATGGAAGCCCTGCTCTGGTTTCAAGGCCACCTCCGCATACTCCTGGCGAATGGCCTCGCGTAGCTGCTCGAAGTCAAGCTGAGGAACTTGGGATGCCTGCTTGCTCATATGAACATCTCCTTTTTCCTGCCGTGAGGAGCGGCTAGTCTGCTAGTGTCACGCTCACTGGTATGGGGTTACGGATGATATCTAACACTGGTGATGTCTTCTGGACGTACTCACACAGTTCTTCCAGTTTCTCGCGTGGCGCGTCGCTCTTGACCCGGTAGCTCACCCGAATGTTCTGGTAGCCAGGGCGAATCTGCTCTGACAGACCCAGGAAACCATGCAGGTCAATATCCCCTTCCAGGTCAAACTCGAGGCCGTCTACCTGGACACCCTGCGCGGCTGCATTGTAGACAAAGCCAACAGCCAGGCATGAGGCCAGTGCATGCAAGACAGCTTCTACGGCATTTGGTCCAGCATTACTTCCGAGCAGCACTGGCGGCTCGTCCCCTTCGAGGATGAACGGCCCACTGCGCGAAGTATCCTCCGAACCCGCGCCATAGAAACGCTGGATCGTCGTGCGGGAGTGGCCACCGCTTACCCACTCATTCGCTGCTCGGAAATGAAAGTGAGCCAGGTCCGGGTTGTCCTTGATCGCATTAATCGTACCGATCAACGGATCGACGTTGACGCCGTTGCGAACAATGCTCATGAGAGTATCTCCTTTTGATATAGCTCTTCGCTTGTTTTTCGTTCAGGTTCTGCCAGTTTGGCAGTTATCTATAGGATACTCTTTCCACCTCCCAAAACTCTTACTCTGATCTTACTCGCGCCTTACCGCGCCAAAATAACAAAAAGCCGGGAGACGTCTCCCGGCTTCAGCAGGTGTGGGAGGATATCAGGATGCACCGAGCTGCTCGAAGATCTGTTGGGCTTCTGCCTGGACGATAGGTGCTGCCTCAAGGTCGCCAGGTGCGCCACGGACGAGCCGGATGGAGGCAGTAGCGGCCAAGCAGCGTGCGGCTTCATACTCGTTGCCAGCGGTCGTGAAACCCGCCTGGGCCTCGGCATAATATCTGAGTGCGTCATCGAGCTTCCCTTGTGCTGTTGCCAGTTCACCGCGTGACTGGCGTGCCATCGCCACCCACATGCGACTGGCGTACTTTTCCGCCGCCGCATCTAATTGACGGCAGAACGTCTCGGCAGCTACGAAGTCGCCTTGGGTCACACGCACACTGATGGCTACTGCAAGTAGCAGTGCATCGCAGGTGGCGCAGTTGCCGTGGCGTTCGCTCATTGCCAGCCCCAATGTCAGGGCGTGGTCGGCTGCAGAGAGGTCAGCGGCTGCCAGGCGGTTGCGGGCCAGAGCAGCGTAGACGCGGGTGAGACAGTGGGCACGCATGAGAGCACGTTCGGCAGCGACCAACCCCTCGTTCAAGGTTGCCAACCCCTCGGCCAACTTGCCGTGCGCAGTTTGCAGCACACCCAACCGCTGGCACGCCAGTGCCTCGCCAGAGGCCGCACCGATCTCACGATAGAGCTGAATAGACTTCCGAAGTGCAGCCGAAGCCTCTGCCCAGTGACCCGATTGAAACTCTAGTGCTCCGGCGAAACAGTGACAAAGGGCGATGGCTCGCGTTGCCCCCATACGTTGTGCCTGTGCTAAGGTCGTAGTCACTGCTTGCTTGACCTCTTCGTACCCCCGATCACCATACAGGTGATATTCCCACAGTCAGAGATGCACATCGAAGGCTTCTGTCACATCGAGGCCGGGACCAGTCAGCAGTGAACGCTGCTTCTCGAAGCTGAGACCTTGTTGCCATTCACCAAGCGAATGACAGGCCAGGGCGAGCATTTCAAACGCACGGGCGATGGCGATGGGGTCGTTGAGGCGTTCGGCTACAGCCAGGCTCTTCTGAGCAGCATCAAACGCTTCGCGGAACTCACCCTGGTGCCAGTGGAATTGGGCGACATTATAGAGTACATGGGCATACTCGGAAGCCTCTGCGTGCTCGTCTATCTCAGCCAACGCAGCACGTAGGTGGATCTCTGCCTCTGTAGCCTTTCCAACCGTGATGAATGCCATCACTGCACCACGATGGAGTCGCGCTCGATCGCGGGACGCAGGTTGCCAGTCTTTTCCAGGTGGAAGTGCTAATGCCTGCTCGAAGCGCCTCACAGCCTGTGGCGTATTGGCCAGGATGATCTCCCACCAGCCAAGCGACTCAAGAATCATCCAGCGGCGTGCGGGGTCAGCCGCATCTAGCTCGTCCATCAGCGTCAGGGCACGCTCGAAATAGTTCACTGCCACCTCGAAGGCGTAGATGCTGGCCGCTTTCTGTCCGGCCTGGATCAGATAGTCGAGGGCGCGGTCACGGCGGTCGCTCAGTGCATAGTGAAAAGCCAGAGCTTCGACATGTGGTGTCAGTCCTTCGGATCGCTCAGCGTAGGCTGCCTCGATGGCCTCGGCAGCACACGCATGCAGCCGTACTCGTCGGGCCTGGCTGAGTGCATCGTAAAGGGCACGACGGATCAACGGATGGCGGAAGCGGTAGCCATCTGCCGTCTCTTCAAGCAGGTGAGCAACGAGAGCCACGTCGAGGGCATCAAGCAATTCACTCTCAGAGAGCATGACCACGCGACGCAGCACATCGAAACGAAACTCACGTCCGACCACAGCGGCAGCTCTGAGAGCAGATTCGGCTGACGATCCGAGACGCATCGCTCGCTCACGGAGCAACTCACCCAGACCAGTTGGTACACGTAGTTCCATACGCGGCTTGAGATGAAACTTCCCCTCACGTTCTTCCACCTGGCCAGACGTGAGGAACATGCGAAGCATTTCCTGGACGAAGAAGGGGTTGCCCTCGGTGAGATCGAAAACAGCCTTCGTGAGTGCTGGGGATGGCTCGTTCCCAAGGAGATGGGCGACCATGCTCGCTACGGCATTCTCCGACAATGGCGAGAGCACCAGCGTCTCACTCAGGTGCTCACGGTAAAGCGCATTGAGGAGGGTACCAAAGGGTGTCACCACAGAAGCAGCGATGTCGGTACGATAGGTTGCCAGCAGAATCAGGGGGGTCGCTCGGGCCTGTCGCGCCAGGTAATGGAAGAGTTGGAGGCTCGTGTCATCGGCCGCGTGAAGGTCATCTACCAAGAGGATGACCGGACTGTGTGCTGCGAGGTTGATGAGGAAGGTTGCTGTCGCCTTGAACAGCGCCCAATGTTCTTGTTGTGGATCGCTCGAACCCAATCGTTTGAAGTGTGTAATGGGATTCTCGTCGAGTGGACGCTGGTGTTCGGTCAGATAGCTGTCAAACGCTTCGATAAAGGGTTGATAAGGCAACTGCCCTTCTTGCTCGTAGGCAGTACTGGAGAGGGTGATCATCCCCGCTGTGGCTGCAGTATGCAGCAGTTCACGTGCCAGCCGAGTCTTGCCCACACCTGAATCTCCGGCGAGGAAGAGCACCTGACCATGTCTACGCCAGGCAGCGCGCAACAGTGCCTGGAGCGTTTCGAGTTCGCTCTGGCGTCCAACCAATGGAGTATCCCCCTCTCCTTCAGGAACGGTCTGCGAAGGCGTCATCCAGGTTGGGAGGATGGACGCAGGAGGTGGAGTAATTTCGCCATGGATGATACCTGTATAAAGCGCAGTGGTCTCCGAATCAGGTGGCACATCGAGTTCGGCAGCGAGTGCATCGACACATGCCTGGTATTGGCGGAGGGCCTCATGGCGTCGGCCTGCCAGGGCATAGAGTTGCATCAACTCGCGATGAACGAGTTCGTCAGCCGGGTCCTGTGCCAGCAACGGCGTAAGGAGTGAGATGGCTCTGGTATATGCACGCGCATCACGGGCACGGGCCGCAAGAGTCAGACGTGCCTCACGCTGCCCGCGGCGGAGTCTCTCACGTGAGCTGAGCGTCCATTCGGCATAGCGGTCATCGGGCAGAAGGTCACCAGTATAGAGTTGGAGAGCGCTGATCAAGGCCGATTGCTCCCCGGACTGGACCAGGGACTCGAATGCTGCGACATCCACCCATACCGTGTCCGTCAAGGTGAATACACCATCCTGGAACACCAGGGTCGCCTCGGCTGTACCAGGACCAAGGGCAATATCGAGGGTGTGGCGCAGAGTATGGAGGGTACGGTAAAGGTTGTTGGCTCCGGAAGTGAGGTCGATCTCCGGCCAGAGAAACTCGATGACCTGTTCTTTCAGCAGACGGCGCTCCAGAGCCAGATGTTGGAGGAGAGCCGCAGCTTTGCGTCGCGTCCAGCCAGATTCCTGCAAAATACGCTCCCCATGGATCACTTCAAAACGACCAAGCAGGAAGATGCGGATAGAAGACGATGAAGTGTTCATATGGCTGTCTCTCATCCCGTCATATATTTCATAGAATGCACGCAAACCGGGCTAGCTACGACCTTACTCTTCTCACTTTTGCCTTCAGATGCAAGGCTCTTATGCTCCCACCAACTAGTATACACCCAATCAAGCAAAATGGATCACTTCACAGTTTTGTCTGCTCAAGCAATGAGCTAGGACGCGACAAGTTCCACTCCCCATACATATGAGCTTCCCAGGCCGATCCAGTTTCCACACTACCAGCACATCGCCCCAAACACAGTCTGGAGCACCAGGTGGAGATCGGCGATTGTACTGGTACTCCTGATGTGTCAGTCTAATTGCATACGTTGTTCCCTGGCCTGAAGCCCTGCTGGTCATTTGGTTTCTCCAACATGATCTTGCCTGGCGGCCTCACCCCTGAAGCAGGAAAAGCCTGCCAAGGTATGCTAGCAGCGGCTCCTCCCGTGCTGGCTGGCTACGAAAGCCGATATAGCCATCGGGTCGGATAAAGTAGAGTGACGCTGCGCCTGCTCCATAGCGTCTGTGCAACTGATGCTCTGGGTCCAGCAGAATCGATCCATCCCAATCGAGTTGATCCGGCCGATCATTCGCGCTCACGACAAAGTGTGTTTTGATATCGTTGCCCAGGAGGGCCTCGACTCTGCGAGCGATGCGCGAGAGATTGGCGTAGCCCTCTGCTGTCTGCGCCAGGCCGTCGAACAGCAAGAGCGTGCTGGTCGTCCCTCTGAACTCCTCAAAGAGACTCGTCGTTGTGCGCGATGGAGAGCGCAGACACGGACCCTGTGGGGCACGATCTCCCGACCTGGGAGCCAGGGAAAAGCGCACCCAGTCCTTGAGACTGGCCTTTTCGCTCTTGCGGCCCGAGAGCCTCGTCTTGTCTGCCAGCGTTCCCTGGTAGGAGTGAGAAAGCGAGGAGCTACGGTAGTTGATACCCAGTCCTGATACCACTTGTGCCATCGCCCGCTGGACGATATTCAGGCTGAGGAGATGAAGCAGAACATGATCGCGGATCAAGCGCAGGACCGGGTTCTTGGAGACGAACAGATCAGTACCAAGAGTGGTTCCTCCAAGGATACGTCTGGCGACAGGCTTGCGCTCCTCTTCGTAGGTATCCAGCAACCGCTCGGCGGCCTTCCCCCCTATCACGAGCGCCAGTTTCCAGGCGAGGTTGTAGGCATCCTGAATGCCGGTGTTCATGCCCTGTCCCCCGATGGGACTGTGAATGTGCGCCGCGTCACCTGCAAGAAAGACGCGCCCTTGACGATACGATCGTACCATGCGCTGGTTGATGCTGAAATTCGACAGCCAGGTCGGATTGCTGATCACCGTCTTGCTCTCGCCCGTGCGCTCCGCCGTCAACGCTTGAAAGAGCTCCACAGATGCGCGCGGAACCGCTCCACCGACCCGTGCTACATCGGCGAAAAGACGCCACTGCCGACCCTGGGGCAGCGGCATGGCGGCGAAGAGACCATCATGGTGCAGCCAGATGTGATTGATATCCCGATCCTTCTCCCAGTCGAGGTCAACATCGGCGAGCAGAAACTCCTCGTCGCGGGTGCTTCCCTCGAAAGGAATGTCCAGCAGCTTGCGAACGGTACTGTGTGACCCATCGCATCCAACGACCCACCTGGCACGCATCTCCTGGGCATTCGTGCTATCGGCCCGCGCATCATCGATGCTGGCTACGACCACATCTCCCTCCTGGCGCAGGGCCACAAGCTCTCGTGAGCGCTCAACCACGCCACCTAGCTCATGCAATCGTTCGAGAAGAAGGTGTTCGGTCCGACTCTGTGGCACCGTCAGGACATAGGGATAGGGAACATCGCCTACCGACTTTGGGTACATCGTAATCAGCAGTTTCTCCCTCTCGTAAACCCTGGCCTCCTTTGCGTGCATGCCGACTTCGAGCGCTTTCTCAACCATCCCCATCGCCTCGAACACCTCAAGCGTCCTCGATTGGATGTCAAAAGCACGGGAGGTCTCTACAGGCTCGTTGAGCCTATCGATAAGGCAGCACTGGATGCCGCGTCGGAGGAGTTCGCATGCCAGGGTCATACCTGTTGGCCCGGCACCAACAATCAGCACATCCGTTTCTGCTGTTGGCTCTCGAGCATTTGTTGTAGTGTTTTCTCCCTGCTGGTCCATTATCCTACCCATGGGACATTTCTTTCTCAGGCGTATTCATCATCCTAAGCATCGGTAATCCGCCTGTTCGGATAAATCGAATCACCAGCAGTGCTGCCAGCGCGAGAAAGATGATATTCAGGATGCTCGTGTAGTTCCACTGGATGCCCTCCGTGATGATTACGGTCGTGCGGTTCTGCGGAATAATGCCAAGTGCCTCGAACAGAAATTCGACCAGGTACCCAGCTGCGGCCATCGTCGCATAGAACGTCAGCAGAGAGCAAAGCCAAGGATTAAGGGCCACAGGATTTCCCAAAACATACTGAAGGCGGTTAATACTGCTTGAAGCAGCCCATATAGAATTTCCATCTTACTCCTCAGTATAGAAGCCGATTTGGTTCGTTTCCAAAAGCACTAGGATGTCTTTCCATTCAGTCCTGCACGAATATCAGCGACAAGATTGGGTACCGGCACATACATCGTGTACTTGGGAGCGCCGCCGTAATCAGCCCGCCATTTGATCAGGCCATCAGAGCCCACCACGATAAACGTGTGTCCATCGCGGCTGTCCCCCATCATGCCATAACTATTGGCAGTGTAGGTTCTGGAAGCCACGAGTTGGGTATCTGAGAGGACAGGTATGGTGAGGCCCTCATCCGTCACCTTCTGTTGCAGCGCACTGAGCGGATCAGTCGTGATGCTCACGATCTGATCGATGCCGAGCGCTCGGAACTGGCTAATATTGGACTGAATATCCTTGAGTTGGTCCCAACAGGGCTGGCAGGTGAGTCCCTCTTGAAAATACAGCAGCACGGTCTTTCCGCGCATGGCAGCCAGATCAAAGGTGCTTCCATCGGTGGCGAGCAGCTTGATCTCTGGAGCTGTCGCACCCGGCCCTGGGCTGCCGACTTGAAAGGCGTACTGGCCTGCCTGGTCTGTGCCCGTCGATGCTCCACCCTGATTATTGAGAAAGAAGATCACGCCCAGCGCAATGATCGCCACGCCAACGACGACCACGGCGATGATGACAGGCCCCAGACCCCGCCTTCTCCGTGCCATCCTTCTTTGGGGAGGCGCTGCCATCTTCTGCGGCGGTGCTATCTTCTTTGATGACACCCGGCCTTTCTTTCCCCTCTGGCTATGTGTCGTCTTAGTACTCAACTGGCTCCTCCTGTATTGCTTGTGGTTCTTCGATTTCGACTGTTTCGTTCGTTCCTGTTGATTCCAGTGGTTCCCTGCTCCTGTCTGTCCACACCCCGATTTGCCTGAGCGCGTACCAGGCAAGCGCTCCGAGGAGGACGAGGAAAATGAGCATACCCATCCAGTTCGGAATCCAGGCGAGGGCGTTGGTTATGACCTGACCGAAGTGCTGCAGGCCCGCGGAGAGCTGTATTTGCCAGTCCGCCAGGGGCGGCATAGACCGATACGCCAACCCGATCAGGAGCGGGGACGGAACAGGCGACTCGCACGCCAATCATAATGGTCCCAGAGGAGTGCAATAAGGAACAAAGGGGCTACCATGCCAAAGACATAGGCCGAACCAAGCACCAGCGCGAGCCAGAACGAGGAGACCACGCTAGAGAGGGCGATCACGCCAGCAAGCACCGGCGCGCAGCATGAACTCGCCACGCCTGAGAAGATACCGAGCGAATAGACACTCAGGACCCCGGCCTTGCCACCAGCGCGTCGACCCGGCATGGGCAGGTGGATCTGCCCACCGAGGAGTACGTAGAGCGCTAACGCGAGCACGAGGAGACCGCCCGTGACGTAAATGACCGTGTGCTGCGTCGTCAAGATCTGCCTGAGCAGCGAGGCCCCCAGCGCAATTGGGAGAATGACCGTCGCTATGCCAGCGGCGAAGAGGAACGTCATCGCGACCAGCAGGCGGCGGTTCTGGAATGAGCTGGCAAAGTAGGCAGGGAGCATGACAGAGATACAGCAGGGGGCAAACAGTGCAATCGCCCCTGCGATGACGGCAGCGAGCACTGATCCACCGAAGAAGATGCTACTATTCATGACGTCTCACCACTTTCATGGGGCAGCAGGACATATTCCTCCATCTACCCTATCTCCGACTGCGAGGAGTGCGCGCCCGGCTCCGTTCGTCAACTCCACGGGCGACTGCCTCAGCCTCAGACATGACCGGGGTCGCGGGGCTCTCGATCTCAGCGATCTGGCGAGCGATGACCTCCTGCTCGGCCTGCATGCTCAACAAGCGAGATCGTAGCTCAACGGCTTGCTCGTCGCGAGTTTGACCCGCGGCAGGAGGCTGGTTCGCTTGTGCTGGCTGACCTCCTCGCATCCTTCCCATCATCAATAACATGGAAAGCGGACACGCTACGACGAGCAGCAAGGGCAAAGCCGCCAAGACGAACTGCGGTGCCACGACCCAAACGGCCAACCCCACGACCGCCAACCCGGCCAGGACTTTCCAGTTCAGGCACATCTGCACACAGTCCCAAATGGCCTTGAGGGGGAGGGGTGCTGCGAGGAGACGGGTGTCGAGGTTACAGGCGAGGCTCGTGGAGCAGCCACGGGCCTGTCCTCCTGCTGCTTCTCCGCAGCAGGAGGCGTGTGCTCTTTTCCCTGGCGCATGATCAGCCACATCATGAGGCCCATGCCGACCGGGCAGGCCAGCACAGGCAGGAGCGACAATATATATTGCATGTGTCTCATTCCTCCAAAACGTTGTTTGACTTCGATCCTACTCTTGACTATAGTATAGGGGACAGTGATACAATTGTCAAAGGTACTATCGTCAATAGTATCAGAGCAGCGGACGTGCCTTTTGCGTCGGAGGCTGGCCTGTTCATGCAACTAGACAAAGCTTCCTCTGTCAGGGGCGCCAGGGCGCAACCGGTTTCCCCCTCTCTCTAGAGGGCTCCTGATGCATCGCAACAGCATCCCGCAGCACATATGCGAAAGGTGAGACTGATCCATGAGTAAGCAAAGCACACGACAACGCACGCGGCAAGAACGACGCCGGGAGGAACTGCAACGGCGTGAAGCTGAGCGCAGGCTCACTGTTCGCACGAGGCGCATTACGACGGTCAGCATCATCGCTGTGAGCGTGCTGGCTGTTGCCGCCCTCGTGTATTTCGTGGTGACACAGGGACAGACACCTGCTAATGCTGCGTATCCTCCCGTAGATAGTATCTCCTGTGATAGTGGTGAGCACACCGACTTTCACATTCATGCCCATGTGACTATCTATTTTGGTGGGCAAAAGGTGCCTGTTCCCCCCGGGAATGTTGGGATTGCGCCCGATGGCTCGTGCTTCTACTGGCTGCACACGCACTCCAACGACGGGGTGATCCACATCGAGGCCCCAAGTGGGCGGTCCTTCACCCTTGGGAACTTTCTCGCTATCTGGGGGAAGCGGTTCGCGCAACTAGGCTATCCCAGCGAGCTCGATCAGTCGGGTGGCTGGCAGGCCTACGTCAATGGGAAGCCCTTGGCGGGCGACTTCCATACCATTCCGTTGCAGGCTCACACGCTGATTACCCTGGCCTATCAGAGTCCGGGGGTGAAACCGGATACCACCTACAATTGGAATGGTCTCTAGAAGCAAGACGTGCAGCAAGCACTCTCTATCGCACGCTGATGAGGAGAGAGGGAGGAATGTTCAATGGCCCAGAAACTCGACAAAGGACCACAAGAGCGGTCGGTGGCACGTGCCGAGCAGCACGAATATCAGGCTGAACTGGCCGAGCAGGCTGCGAAGCGTCCACGCAGACCAGGCAACCGACGCCGGACGATCACCCTGATCGTCATTGCTGTCGTGTTCATCCTTGCCGCCCTCTTGAGTCTGCTCACCCTGCTGCCCTCTGCGACATCATCGTCAGGGGGTGTGCCTGTGGGAACAGCAGCGCCTGAATTTGTGTTGCCGGTCTACGGTGGCGGGGGGATTGGAATGATCGATTTGCATGCCTTACGCGGGCATCCGGTGCTGATCAACTTCTGGTCGGAGTCTTGCCCTCCCTGCCGGGCCGAGATGCCGTTTCTTGAACGCACCTACACACAGGCACACGGAGCTTTCGCCCTGCTCGGAGTCAATCAGGCCGACCCGAAGGAGGATATTGCCCCCTTTGGCAAGGAGTTTAAGATCACCTATCCGCTCCTCTTCGATCCAGGAGGCAAGGTCAATGCGGCCTATGGAGTGACCGCTATTCCTACCACCTATTTTATTGATAGCAACGGCATCGTGCGCTCTGTCTTCGTGACCCAACTGAGTCCAAAGACGATGCAGCAGGGATTAGCTTCAGTGGGCATTGTGTTCCCATAAGATAGCAAGAGGCCGCGATGGTGATACTACATCCAAGTACCGCATGCTCTCACGAGAGAGAACATCTGTACTGAGGGAGTATGAACGCGAGGAGTTGGAATAGCAGATGGATTCATCACAAGTAAGCTTCGGTATTGCGTTTATCGCAGGGCTGGTGTCCTTTCTCTCCCCCTGCATGTTGCCGCTCGTTCCCATTTTCCTGGCACAACTGGTTGGCCAGAGCGCCTATCAATCTACAGACCAGCACGAGAATCGTCCGGCGCGGTTCATCACGTTTTTACATGCCGTCATGTTCGTCGTTGGCTTTACGCTCACCTTCGTGGTCCTGGGGGCCACGGCCAGTGTGTTGGGGAGTTTTCTGCGCGCGTACCAGTTCCAACTGCGCCAGATCGGTGGTATCGTGCTCATCCTCATTGGCTTGCACCTGGCCGGAGTACTGAAGGTGCCGTTGTTCTTCTGGCAGAAGCAGTTTACCTTTCGTCCCACCCGTCCCAGCTATCCAACCTCACTCGTGATCGGCGTGATCTTCGCCATTGGCTGGACGCCCTGTATCAGCCTCGTGCTGGGTTCAGTGCTTGGGCTGGCAGCCGCAGCCGCAACACTTCGGCAGGGAGTCCTGTTGCTGCTGTTCTACTCGCTTGGGATGGGTCTGCCATTTGTGCTGCTCGGTCTCGGCCTCAATCAATTGAGCAGCGTGTTGCACTGGCTCAGGCCCCATCTCGGCAAGATCGAAGTCGGCACAGGCATCGTCATGATTCTCGTGGGAGTGATGATCTACTTCAACTGGCTGGTTTATCTGAATCGCTATGCCCCTTCCTTCATCCGCCTGTGACACCGGGATTGATGAGCAAGAGTCAGCAGGAGAGAGCTGGCAATATTACTTGGTCCCTCGCTGCTCCTCCGCGTCATAGCGACGGGCGTTGCATCCATGATTGGACTACTCTTTCGTTGACCTGTTGCCGTGGCGTAGCGATTCTCGTGAATATGTCCTTGACAATACCCCCTAAGGGTATTATACTTATTCATATACCCTGGGGGGGTATAAATAAGATCAATTCTGTCGGTTCAAGAGGAGTACAATCATGGTGACATCTGGCGAAGAGAAAAAGAAGATCCTGACCCGCCTGCGCAGGATCGAGGGACAAACCCGTGGCATTCAGCGCATGGTGGAAGAAGACAAGTACTGTGTGGATATTATGACCCAGATTGCAGGGGTGCAAGCTGCCCTTGAGCAGGTGTCTCTGCTGCTCATGGAAAATCACCTGCTGCACTGTGTCTCAGAGGCCATTCAAGAAGGCAAGGGCGAAGAGAAAATCAGCGAGATCATGGATGTCATCAAACATTACACACGGGCGTAATAGCTGGAGAAAGAGCAAAGCAACTGTTGGAAAAGAAAGGGAACAGCAATGTCCATCATCGTAAGTATTGGTCAAGCACTCTTTATGGCTTTTAGTATGCTATGGGAAATCCTGTGGCCATTAATTCTTGGATTTACGCTCTCAGGGATTGTCCAAGCAGTGGTATCACACCAGGCGATGGCAAAGGCACTTGGGGGCGACTCTCCCAAGAACCTCACGCTGGCAACGCTCTTTGGGATTGCCTCAAGCTCCTGCTCGTATGCGGCGGTGGCCCTGGCTCGCTCCATCTTTCAAAAAGGGGCCAGCTTTACCGCGGCCATGGCCTTTGAACTGGCCTCAACCAACCTGGTGATTGAGCTTGGCATTATTCTCATCGTCCTGATGGGATGGCAATTTACCGCAGCAGAGTTTCTCGGCGGCATTCTCATGGTGATCTTCATCGCCCTCATCTTCCGTCTCACCTTAACACCTCGCTTGGTCCAGATGGCAACAACACAGGCTGAGAAAGGGCTCATGGGCAGGATGGAAGGTCATGCCGCCATGGACATGAGCGTGTCGGGTGGCTCGTTTTTTCAAAAGCTCTTGAGTGGCAAAGGGCTGACAGCGGTCAGTAACTACTTTGTGATGGATTGGGCCTCGGTGTGGGTGGATATTGTGATTGGCTTACTCATTGCAGGAGCATTAGCCGCCTGGGTGCCTGACTCTTTCTGGCGTGTTTTTTTCCTCTCCAACAATCCCACCCTGGCCAAGATTGAAGGGCCATTGGTTGGGCCATTGGTTGCCATGGTCAGTTTCGTCTGCTCTGTGGGCAATGTGCCACTCGCAGCCGTGTTATGGAGAGGTGGAATTAGCTTTGGTGGCGTCGTGAGCTTCATCTTTGCCGATCTGATTATTCTTCCCATTCTCGACATTTATCGCAAATACTACGGTTGGAAAGTGATGGGTTATATTCTGGTGACCTTTTACATCACGATGGCCGCAGCTGGATACGTGGTCGAATTCCTGTTTGAGGCGCTTGGGATTATTCCACAGAACCGCAATGTTGTTGCTATCACTGAGGGCATCCAGTGGAACTATACCACCGTGCTCAACATCATCTTCCTGGTCGTGGCGGCAGTGCTTGTGATCCGATTTGTCCGAACCGGTGGCCTGTCGATGCTCAAGATGATGAATGAACCAGAGCACGACATGTCTCACCACGACATGGCTCATCATGAAATGTCTCATTAGACAAGAATGGCTACTCTCTTCGCACTTGTTGCGACGTTCTTGACGTCGTTTCTGCCCATTCTCAATAAACGCATCCTCCGCCATGCTCGTCCAGCCCTCGTTGCTTGGGTCATCAACACGGTTTCCTTACCCATCCTGGCAGTGGGGACGCTGCTGTTGACACAGTGTTCGCTCACTGCTGTCTCCTGCACAGCTCAGCTTCCGCACGTGGATACAATCTTTGTCGTTGCACTCCTTGCCTCGGTCGTTCTCAACTGGGCGGCAACCCTCCTTTCGACTATGGCGCTGGAGAAGGCTGATGCCTCCCTGGTCAGTCCACTCTTGACCTTCAATCCCGCCTTTACGCTGCTCTTCGCCTGGTTCTCACTTGGGGAAATCCCTGGTGTTCGCCAAACCATTGGCGTGGTGGTGGTACTGTTCGGTGCCTACCTGATGGAAGTAGAGGAAGCTCGAACGGGACTGCTCACTCCCCTCGCTGTTCTGTTGCACCGACCTGGAGCACTCTTAGCTGTTGGGGCTTCCGCCTTGTGGGGCACAACCACCGTCCTTGAGAAGCTTTCAATTGAGCATATGACCCCGCCAAGCGGTCCAATCGTTGCGCTACTTGGAACCCTTCTCATGGTGCTGCTTCTCACACCAGCAGCGTTTCGGTCCTCTCGTCAAGAGGGACAACGAAGTCAGCAAGGTAGGTGGAAGGGATTGGATACTCATCCACGTGCAGTAGCGCTGGCAGTGCTTCTTGCAGGTATTGCTCCACTCTTTGGCTTCACCGCCATTGCGCTTGGCCTGGTCGGGTATGTCACCACCCTGTTCAAGCTGAGTTCCGTTCTGACGATCATCTGGGCACGCGTGCTTCTCGGCGAAGGCCAGATCAGAAGCCGACTCCTTGGGGCAAGTGTGATGATCATAGGCGGCATCCTTGTCGCTGCCTAGCTGTTCTTGTATGAATGGCAATACAAGAGGTCACGCTATGAAGATGGCTCTTCTCTCTTTTCGACTCCTGTCCACAGCAAACCAACATGCTGGCTCTTCCCGCTCATACCTTTTGCGATACAATGATGACAAAGGAAACGAAAACTGCGTTAGATAGATGGAGTGTTATTTGTCAGTTAAAAAGGCTCTTGCGCATCTTCGCTGATGGTGGACATAATCCCTACAGTTGCAAATGTGTCAACCTGCTTCGTAAGCCGAAGTGCTTTTTAACCTTATCTGATCTTTTCCTTGAATCAGCGAACTTGCGCAAGAGCCAAGATTTGTGTCATTTTTCAAGGGCTGGAAGACGAGCAAACAATGGATGACACTTCTTGGAAGAGAAGGAGCAAAAATTGAATATCCTCTTCACGATCCTCATCTATGGCATCCCAGCTTCACTGATCCTCTCGGCCATCATCTTGGCGATGGGGCTACTGAATCCACGTCTGATGCTTCGGAGCTATCCGAAAGACGTTCAAGCGGTAGTGCCACCGCAAACGGATCAAGAAAAGCGACAAACCCTCTATGGGGGTATCCCTTTTTGGATGTGCTTGTTGGGGTTCCCTGTTGCCGCTGCACTCTCTGCAAAAGCGGCGAACCTTGGTTTCTTTGAGATCTTTTTGAGTGCATTTGGGGTCGTTCTCCTGTTTAATCTCGTGGACTGGCTGATTCTCGATTGGCTCATCGTCTGCACGATCACACCGAAGTTTCTGGTGCTTCCAGGGACGGAGGGGATGGCCGGGTACAAAAACTATGGGATGCACTTCAAAGGCTTTCTGATCGGGACGGTTCTCTCCGTGGTGATCGGTCTCATCAGTGCAACGCTCGTCATTTTTGTCTAAGGTTGCCTGTCCCTCTCTCCGTCTTCGCACAGTGGAAGAGAGGGACCTCGTCTCTTTGAAAGAGGCACACTGTTTCTGCACAATTTTACTCCTCGTCTTTCATGAGCTTCATTATTTACCAGCCACCCCGCTACTTTGTGGTGGGTGACAGCAACCTTAACTCCACCCCTTCTTGATCGTTCTCAGGAAACTCGAAAAATTATGTGACAGAACCCATTCTCCTCTCTTATCCATGCTCTGCCTTCTTTGGCTGCTTCACAGCAATT
>WNGD01004219.1_pt1 | contig 20608 bp, 8 predicted proteins | sample 5400671 | NCBI WGS metagenome assembly WNGD01 (sample SAMN13153369, study PRJNA577476) | soil metagenome | isolation source: 40 cm soil or saprolite under grassland replicate 2 | place: USA:California | collected 2016-06-15 | reverse complement strand
TCCTTTTCCTTCTCTGGCTCTCATCTCTCAGGCATGCAAACCCCCAGATCGGGGTTGTTTTCAAACGCTTCCAGCGCGATAAGCTCATCAACAACTCATTGCGCACTTCGTGGGCAGATCGGTGGCACCCGCCTCGCGAAATTCCAGGTAGGAGAGGATTTCTTGCAGGTGATCGGTGCGCGTCTGCGGGCGGGTGCCGTATTGCTTGAGCGCCTCCGGGGAAACCCCAAGCTGCCGTGCCACGTACTTGACGACCGATATGGGTGCCGTCAAGAGATCATCCGGTGCAAAGCCCAGATAGCGCAGAGCACACATCTGCAAGCCGAACCCCAGGTAATTTGGTTGACCGCGGTGCAGTAAGACCCTCGTGATGTCCTTGGGCGACAGAGTAAACGCACTGACGAGATCTTCGGGAGGTACCTCTGCCGGAAAACGGGTCAGGCGCTCCCGTTCCGCATCGGTCAAAAAACGTCCTGGCATGAGTAGCCCACCTTGAGCCCTTCCATCGCCGCCTCACGGTCTGCTGCAGTAGGTAAGCTGTAGCGGCGCGTGGTTTCTAGCCGCCGATGTCCGGCCAATTCCGCCACCAGCACGAGGTCGTTGCCGTTCCGAACAAGGTTCGTGAGGCAAGTATGTCGTAAGATATGGGCGGAGAGGGAGAGCTTTGCATCCTGTCCAAGCCGACGGAGTACCTCATCAATGGTGCGTGTAGCAAGGCGCGTGCCTCGCTTGGTGAGGAACAGCGCAGATTCGCTCCGGTGCGCTACCAGCTTCTTGCGCTGTTCCAGCCAGGTGTCGACTGCTGCTCGCGCCTCGGCGTTCAAGGGCACCTCCCGGTAGGCATTCCCCTTGCCCATGCGCACAATGACCAGTCCTTTGCGCGAGGATAGCCGCACATTCGCTGATGCGCAGACCGGTGTAGAAAAGCAGCAGCGCAATCGCGCGATCGCGCACTGATGAACAGCGCTCCACCGCCCGCAGAAACCGCTTTTGCTCTGGTGGCTCTAAGGCGCAATGGGCCTGCAAAGGGAGACCATTCCAGATCGGGGGCAAACAGCTCGCTTGGTAAATGGAGCATCGCTGTGCAGAAACCATCGAGGAAGAGTGCTCTTTTCGGCAAGCGTTCGGTTTGCCCCCGATCTGGAATGGTCTCCTATTGATCATTTTTACTGCTGCAAATTTCTCAATGGGTGTCGTAAGACGTGTCAGATAAGCTGGACAGATGAAATGGGTGATCGGGACCTCTGGGAAGGCGTCGTTGAATTCTTGCATCGCCGAGATATTCTCATCGTTTAGCACTGTTCCATCCCAGTCAACTGTAATCGTTGTATAAATGTTTGGCATAGCTGTATTTCCTTGCATTTCCTGTCTTTACCTAGTAAAACAGGTAGATGGTGGGAGCGCTCCTTACTGTGGCTGGTACAAGAGATTCGTAATCTGCAAGAGCGGAGCATTATTGCTGGTGCTCAACGATGAATAGACGGTGACATCAAACAAATAGGCTCTGTCTCCTGCGGGAACAGTGATCCCTAACTGGGTGGCCGCTCTATCTATGGCTGCGGCAAGCTGGTAGACAAAGCCATTCTGGTTGCCTGGATCGGCATCGCCGGGCGTGTTGAAGTCGTACTGTGGGACGAGCACAACTGGCAGGATGCTGTTGAGCTCGTCTGGCGCGTCGATGACGATTCCTGCTCCGCGACCGCTGGCGCTTTGCGCCGGTAAGGCGACCTTTGTGTAGATATAGCGCGCGTTGACTTTGATGGTATACGTGGCTGGAGGAGGGTTCTCGTTTAGATTGAAAAGCACTGAGAAGAAGCCTCCAAGCGCAGCGGCCAGTTCCGTGACCGGGTCCGCAGTTGTGCGAGGGACATTCTGAAAAGGAGAGAGGTTGCTGATGTTGAGCAAAGGATAGATTTTGTTGGCAAAGAGGCTCAGCGGCGTGCTATAGACGAATGCGGGATTGGTCTCTACCGGCTGGTTGGCGGAGGAGAGCGTGAGGAGATGCTGGTTACGTGTTACTGAGATGCTCGACCAGCCATTCTGCCGTTGGACGACATCCTGGTCAACGAAGCCACAGAGCAGGTCCAGCGGCTGTGTGATTGGTTGGGTGTACGCATAGAGGGCCTCGGATGGGGAAGGCGGCGTACCTGGAATGGTGATATCAGGCCCCTGGCCGTTGAGCTGCGGCCAGGTGGCCGGCTGGTCGGTGGTTCTGAGTAGAAGATACTTGTACCTGTCCATGGCCTCTTGATCGACGATGGTGTCCAGTTCATACCAGTGGCTTTCTCCGTCAGCCGGTTGCGGGGGCGAACCTCCAGCGCCGGTGGGCCAGGCCTGACAAACATCGAGGAGCAATTGCGCGAAGGCGCTCAGCGCCTGGGCTATATTCCCATTTGCAGGGTCGGTTAGCAGCAGGTTGAGATCCATTTTGACCTGGGGGTAAGCCGTTGCAAACTGGGCCAGGGCTGTGTACAGGGCTGTCTCTGACCCATTCGACACTGAAGAACGCGGCGGAGCAGGCGTCGCAGCGGTCCAATTGAAATAGATGCCCATCTCCAGGCTGTCTTGCGCGGCGTTTTGGTGGTCCATGCCGAAAGCATACGTCCACTCCTTGGCCAGTTTGAGATCCGGGCTGTCTTTGTGGCTGGGATTGGCCGTCTGGCTGGCCAGGGACGCGGCAGTAGGGTAGACACGCAGGGGAATCGGGATTTGGGCCTGGCCGAGGGACGCGCTGCTATGAAGATGCGCGGCATTCGCCTCGTCGAGCGGAATGATGAAGGAGAGCCAGGATGACTGTTGGTAGCCGCCGAACTGCGGAGGTTGCAAGGCGTACTGGAGTTCGTTAATCACGTAATCCAGGTTCAAGAAGGTCATTTTGCGCTGGGCGGCGTCTTTGACAGTAAAGAGGAAGGAGGCTGGAGCCTGGCCAGGAGCCAGCGGGACGGTGCCAGTCGTGAAACTGAAGACCGGCATCGACTGTATCGCGTAGACCTTCGTTCCTAGGTTTAAGACATAGCCATACAGACCATTGCTCCCATTAGCCAGGTCACAGGTCCACAATTGTATGGCGACTGCTTCAAGTTGCGCCTGGCTGGGGACTGGCGTGTTATAGAGCTTGCCGGTGATGGTGCTCAAGGTATCGTTCTGTTCGACCGGGATGGCTACTGGTTGGCCCTGCTCGTTGAGCAGTTTGACCTGTGTCTCCGCTTGAAAGACATTGGCTACGTCTTTATTGGCCCAGACCAGGTCAGTGACCGCGACGCCAAAGTAATCAGCCACTCTGGCGAAGGTGTCGCCCTCGCTGAACTGGCGTACGGCGTTCGTTGCGTTGATGACCACGCCAGGCAGGAATAGGCCCTGGTCGTTTGTGACAAAGATCTGCTCGGCCAGGGTATCCAGGTCGACTGTAAAGAACAGCGCCAGGGTATTGAAGGTATCATTGGACGTAATCTGGTAAGTAGTGCCGCCTTGAGCGATGGCAACAATGGCATTGACGTTCAGGATGTCCCGGCGATCCTCAAGGAAAGTGACAAGGCTGATCCGACTGACGCCATAGTAGCTTACCAGCGAGTTGAGATCATCCTTTGCGCCGGTCGTATACCCTTTCGCCATCGGTTTGCCGGAAAGCTGCGGGGCCAGCGTCACATCGCTCTGTGGAGCCTGGATGGTGAAGGGATATTGCACCAGCACAGTACTGGTATAGGCATCCGCCAGGGAAACAAGGGCCTGCTGGTAGAGGGTATTCCGCGCGCGCTCCAGCGGGTCCTGTACCGGGTTCTCGGTTCGCTGGGGAGGAGCTGTAAGGAGCAGATCGTCTACCAGCCCTCTAAGCTGGCTTGCCAGCTCAGATTTGCGATCCATCACATCCTGGTATACCGCTGGATTGGCCTGGTAGGCAGGGACGACGTATGAGGGCGAGAGGAAGGTGTCCACTGCCTCAAGCAGGCTGGATAACCACAGGTCCAGGTCGGCGTTCTGGAAATCCTGAGTTGTGGTTCCACTGAGTCCCTGTCCGCTGGTATACGTCTTAAATGTGATGCTGCTGGCATTCCAGAGTTGGGTAGAGAGTGGCTTGAGGGCAAAGAAGCGAACCTGCTCAGGCTGAACCTGGTACTGGAAGCCTCCACGCGCCGCATTGAAATTGACGACCCATAATTGCTGGACAGATGAGTCTGCCTCTTCTTCCGCTGTGTTCTCTTGTTGAGAACCACCACCTAGTTTCAACCCCTGGAAAGCCTGCTCGAAGTTCCTGGCAAACTGGGTAAGCGAGGCTGGCGTGCCTGGATCATTGAGTAAGGGCAGAGGTACAAGAGCAGTTGAGGTGGTATAAACGCTGGCGCTATTGCTAAAGTCAGGGTCTACCAGGCTCTGATTACGACTAAGGCTCAAGGTGACTGTCAGCGGGAAGATAGCTTGAGCATAACTGGCAGGCATAGTTACATCGGCAGAGAAGCTGGCTGTGCGCGGCGGGGGCAGGAGGGGAAAGCCAGGCACGAAGGTAAGCTGTGGATTTTGGGCGAGCATACTGCCAATTGTGACACTGCTGCTGCTTAGTAAGCTGTTCAAATTGGCGACGATGGTAACGAAGGTGTCGTGAACTCCTGTCAGGTAACTGACCCTGTTAGATGTTGCTGGATCGGTATATTGGACCTCCTGGCCGGCCTGTAAGAGTCCGTGGATCGCTGCATTGGCCTGGGCTACCAGCTCTGCCGAAGTGAAGTGGTAGCTCTGGGCGATGGTCGTGGCTGTGCTGTTGTCGCTCGTCAGGAGAGGTGGACAGAGGATCAGTGCCTCTTGACGAAGAATGTCGGGCAGCGCGGCAATGCTTTGGGCGAAATCCAGCGGCGTCATGTGAAAGTGAGCCGCCAGCGTATTGAAGGTATCGGTCAGTTGGGGCGTATATTGATCACCTATCGGCAGGGGAGAGGTGGCAAAGATCCCCGTCACATCATTATTCAGGTCGAGTAGTCCCTGTAGCGACCAGGAGGGATACAGTTCCATGATGCCGGTGAGCGTTTCCGTGCCATTGGCTCGATAAGAAGTATAGCGAGTGCTTGCATCCTGGGGGAATTCAAGCAGGAATGGGATCATCAAGTATTCCGTCTCTGGCGTCTGATTGACGGCGAGGAGCGGGGTCGTCTCATTGCGCCTGGCGAGTTCCGTCAGGCTGATATTGAAGGTTTGGGCTATGTCAGCAAACGTATCGCTCTCGCTCAGGACATAGCGGAGATTCTCTGCGTCGCCCAGGTAGAGTGCTGTGCCCGCCGCAAAAAGATCAGGAGTAGTGAGATTGTTTTCCAGCAGTGTGCGTACGCTGATCTGAAATGCCTGCCCGATGGTCCTCAGGCTATCCTTTTCCTGAATAACATACTGGGTATACTGTAACGTCGTCTTATCAGGGAAGATATCCGGCAGGTTCTGGTTAGCAATACCCACATATGCGGAGGTCGCTTGCAGGTTACTGCTCAGTTGATTGAATTCCCCGGCAGCCAGCGCCAGGGTATTGATATCTGGCGTCACTGCGACCCTGTAGCCCCCCAGCATCAGGGTCAGGGGCATGGCAAGCGTGCTATCCTCGCTGGTTTGGGCCAGGTTAGCGACTGGAGTATATTGCGCCTGGGCGATACCCAGCAATGTCGGATGCTTGCTTCCATCGACCGTAACCGTTTGTGGGACATCTGGCTGAAGATTGATGATGATGCCTGCTTTGAGCGCTAGGTCAGCATTTCCCTCTATCTGTTCCAGGGTAATCTGTGTTGCAATGCTGCCAGGCGAATCGCCGGCCTTAAAGATATAGTAGGTTGGGATGTTCAAGGTAGTTTGTGGCGCAAACCATTGATTGAGCAGTATCACATCCTTATTGGCCGTGATGAGGTCGCTGACCTGCACGGCGTAGCTCGCGGCAACGTTTGCCAGCGTTTGTCCGGCTGCGATGGGGGGTGTACTGGGGGTGAGATCTCTGGCAATGCTCAAAAACTGGTAGCTCTCGCTGACCAGGTTGCGCAGTGCCAGTTGGATAAGCTGTTGTGTCTGCTGCTCCATCTCTACGTTCCCCACGGAGGTTTGCAGCGTGAATTGCCTCAGGTCACGTTGTTGCAACTGATAGTAGATGCTGAGATAGTGTTCGTAGTCGGTAAGCGCATTGTTATGGGCGCTGGCATAGGGATTGCTGCTGTCGGGCAGATACTTCGTGACCATGAAGGTGGTCTCTACTACTAGCGTTGGTGTGCCGTTGGGGAAATTGAAGCCACTGCTCACACCAGGCCATTGTGAGCAGCCGATCAGGTCGTCCGTGTAGCCGATGGGGATGGCAGGAAGACTGAAAGGAGCATCGGGCACGGTGCGATTCCCGTATGGATCCTGGAAATTGAGATCGAACAGCACAGTGGATGGGCGTAGGGGGAGTTCGCCCTGGAGGGCAGGGCAGGCGAGCTGGTGGCCTCGTTGAACTGCGGCTCGGCGGATTGATAAATAGATACAATCTGCTTGTAATCCCAGGTGCTCGTATCTTCTTGCAGAACAGACGAGGCTGCTCTGATCCCATCACTGCCCTCCTGACTACTGCGTGCTGGTCCAGGAGGTAGCCCTTCCCAGCTCGCGGCGAAGTTTGTGTTTTGGGCGATGTTAAATCCCAGAAGGCTAAAGAGATTATTAAGCGTTTTCTGGTTGTCCGAGGCGTTCTGATCGGCATTTGGATTGGTGCGTTGCAGATGGAAGCCGCTGTTGCCAGGAGGCACGCTGGCTTGCATTTGCAACTGACCAGCAGCATATTGCATGATGGCTCCTGCTACAAAGATATCGTTGTTGGCGTTCTGCGTAGCGAGGGCCTCAACGGTGGTGCCGAGACTACTTGCGATGTCGGCGAAGGTGTCACCATATTTGATAGTGTATGGTGCATCTTCAATCCGCAGGGTCGCGGTGGGGCGCAGCAGGCTCGGGATGTTTGCATTGGCCTCGGCCAGGGTAGCAATCGTCATACCCGCGATCTGGCATTTTGTCTTGATATCCTCAAGTGTATCGCCTGGCTCAACGATGTAGCAAAGTGGTTCCACGAAGATGTTCGCCTGGGAGGCGTCGATATTATCCCCAATCACAACGGCGTTGGTGAAGGGTTGTATATGTTCCTGGTTGGCCAGGAGGATCAACAAGGTGAGGGTGGCGCTTTTGTTCTGGGCAAACAGATAGCCCGGCAGCCCACTCTCTCCGTTCCTGTTGACATAACGCAGATAGTAGCCGCCGCTCTTGACGACGCTGCCTTCCCGGAGCAATGTAAGAAAAGCGAGCGCGTCGCCGATGGTCGCCGAATTGGGGGTTGCCATAGTAGCGCGCGCGGCCAGCGGCAGGCTCTCCTGTAGATTGCCGCTGTGACCGACTGTCGAGAGGTTGGTTTGGAGCAGGTAGGTGGCGGCGGCATCCAGCGTATCCGAGGCGAGACCCTGTGGATTTGCGCCGCTGGGATCGGGCTGATAAAGCAGGAAAAGCGTTGCTTGATCAGCGCTGCCTTTATCGGTGAGATACTGTAAAACGTTGAGCAGCGTTTGCTTCCCTTGATCGTCCGCTCCGACCATCAAATAGGTATTAGGGAGCGCGGCGTCGGTATAATCTGCGGCCGGGATTTCCTGGATGAGCAGGTCAACGCTGGTGGCCCAAAGGTAACATTGCACATCGCTTACCTGGATACCTGAGCTGCTGTCGACGTATGTACTGACGGCCACATTGTATAGTAGCTCGTAGCCGTCAGCATGGGCGATCTGGGCTTGCAGTGTCGCGGGAAGTGGCCAGACAGTTGGCTCACCTGCGTACTGATTGGTTGAGGTCAGGCAAGTGGCGTCGGGGAGGACCGCTGCCTGCCAGTGTTTCAGGTTTTGTAGGGCAAAGCGTCGCAGACCATAGGTGTAGAGAGGCAGGCGGGTGAGCAGCTTCACTTGTGGCTCGAATTGGAGCTTACCGAACTCGTTGACCTGGCTTGTTTCACCTGGCTGGAGCGGGATCGCCAGCGAGGGCAGCGGATCAGCCTGCGGGGCTCCTGGCGGCATTTGCAGCCAGGGTGCTGTCCGGGTCTGGGTCAGAGTGATCGTATAGTCCTGGGGAATTGGAACAGGCAATTGATATTCCTGGCCAGTTAGCGCGTACAGCGGGTAGGTGTTCAGTTCTGTCTGTGGCGTCCAGGGTCTGTTCATGTCGTCGGCATCCTGCGGGTAGGGCAAACGGAGACCTTGCAGGAGAAATCGTGAAGCCATGCTGGCTGCGGTGTTCAGCAGCGGGCTTTGTTTCAGACCGTTGCACAGGTCCTCGATATTGATCGCGGGAACATTCGGTACCTTGATCTCGGCTCCTGGCAGAAAGATCCCTCGCGTGGAGGCGATATTGTTGGTCAGCGCACCCAGGGTAAGATTGAACTTCTGGGCAATCCCGGCCAGCGTGTCTGTTGCATTGACCGGATACGTGATCGTCGGAGTAGCCAGCGTCGCGAGCGGCATAAGTTTGAGTGTTTCTACGCGAGGCAGCAGGGTGGACAATTGCGTGGCTTTATCCAGGCTCGGATAGTAATAACAGGCGAGGTTCTGGCATGTCTCGTTGTAGGGGATCTGGAGCAGCGTGCCAGGCACTAGGTTCGTGAAATCAACAATCTGCGGGTTCCAGCCTTTGATGACTGTTTCCAGGTTCGCCAGGCGCTCCGGTGTCAGAGGAGGCGGAGTGAAATAGTAGTCGATGAGCGAGTCGAGCGTATCTCCCTCCTTAATGGTGTAGGGAATAAGAAAGCCGCGCCCGACTGTGTGCGTGACCCCGCTGATCGTATACTGATCGCCCTGCTGGTCCACTTGCGATATATCCACACCAAAGTACCGAGCCACGCTGGCCCGTGAATCTTCGGGCCCGCCCGTATAATTGAGTGTGCCGAAGTCAATAGAGGAGCCGATCACAAACAGGGCCTCGCTGGCGGCATTTTCCGTGAGGAGGTCCAGTGTATTGATCGATAATGCAGAGGAGACCTGGCTCAGGGTATCGCCATCCTTGACCTGGTAGACCACGCCGGCCAGCGTCAAACTGAAGGAGGGAGTTCCGCCAGCGGTCAAGATCCCTGTTTGAGCCTGGTTGGCTGTCACAATGCTCTCCGCCGTTACCTGTAGTGGAACGGTCAGCCTGCTCCCTGGCTGTGAGATGTCCACCTGCTGTGTGCTTGCCCGTGTCCTGATACTATCCTCGGAAAGACCGACCAGGGCAGCGATAGAGGCTATAGTATCGCCCCGCCTGACAATATACTCCGCGGTTGCCTGCTCGAAAGAATTCGCGATATCTTGCAGCGACAGATCCGGTGCCTGGTTGGGGTCTACGGTATAGGTGTATGCTTGCAGATAATCCTGAGCGTTCTGGACCACCGATTTCGTCAGCAGTTCAAAGTAAGAGCAGAAGACAAAGGCCGCGATAGAGGTGGGGTCATCCTCTCCGCTCAGGAGGGTTTTATGGGCGCGACTGTTCATCTCTTGCGGATCGCGTTCCGCGTTGTTTTCGTACTCAACCAGGAGCTGGGCGAAATAGCTATTGAGATTTTGCAGATAGATAGGCGTTACGGCATGGATATCCCAGAAAGAGATCGGCGTGATGATTCCATCTCCCATCGTTAGCTCAGGGAAAATGGGGAAGAAGGTGCCGCTCAGGGTCTCTTGTTGTGTAGTTGGACGTGGCTGTAGTTGGAAGGTCACATTGGAATCGACAAAAAACTGCGTCAAATTGCTATAGGAGAAGACAACGGCAGCGGTGGCTGGATCGTCCAGCCTGGCGTGGATGCTGGCCAGATCAAACGCGCTTACTATATCGGTCTCGTTCCCCAGCATTTCGATTACCCATCTGAGCAGTTTTGTCATCAGCAGGTTGAAGGACGTTTCTGCCGCCCTGGCCGTTGGTATGCGCGCCTCTTGCGCTGTGACAGCCTGGGGAGAGATGCCGTTCTCTACGAAGAGAAGCACTGTGGCGGTCACGGCTGGTTGTTCTCCGTTGTTCTCGGCGGTGGCGGCGCTGAAGTTGGGAATGGCGAGATCAGAAGGGAGCGCCTGGGAAAAGGCGGGAGCCGCGTAGACCACGATAGGCTCGTCGTTGGGACCGTGGATAGGGTGCCCTGCTGTATTAAATGTAGCGGGCAATCTGTATTTCAGGCCGCGCCAGGCTACCGCCTCTGCCAGGGTCATATACGCCGGGCTGATGCTATACGGGTTCATCTGTGCCCGCAATTGATATGGTGGTGGCGCATTGGTACCATAAATCCAGGGTGGCGTGCTGGCCGAGCCTACCGTAAAGGTGAGGCTGATCGTAGCGCTAAAGCTGAAATTCACAGTAATGAACAGTATTGTAATGCTGACCTCTACTATCACACCGGCAGTCATATTGATGATGATGGGCTTATAGCATTCTATGATCAAGCTTACGCTGGCGTACACTGTGAGGCTGAGGCTTGCTTTCACCACTACGAAATCTACGGTCCCGTAGATTTCGCCCACAATGCCGATGAAGCCCTGGATCCTGTAGTACATCGTTTTCGGCGTTGATATATCTGTCGGATTGAACCAGCCGAGAACGCCCTGTAACATGCCCAGAATTGCCACGCTGATTCCCGCCGAGAGTGGGCCAATTGTCAATGTCTTGCCTACGCCGATAGCCAGGGCAAAGCCAAATTCGACGACCGGGCTGAAGCTGCCATTGATAACTACCGGTACACTGGTGGAGGTTCCGTTGCTTAGCAGCGCAAAGTAGAAGCCGCCGTAACCAACAAAGGGAAAGACCTGAATGCTGAAAGAGCGTGAAAAGTCTTGCAAGCTGACCGGGAAGCCGAAGTCGATGCGGAAACTGCCGTCAGTATAGATATCAAGGTCAATAATTGGCAGGGTGAGCGAAACCTGGCCAAATTCCAGGTGCCGCATAGCATCAGGGAGCGTGAGTTCGATATGGAACAGTCCGAGCTTCTCGCTGATCTTGCGGTAGAGTATCTCAAAGCTCAATCCCTGGAAGATCTCCGCGCTGGGACCGCTCACTCTGATCAGCAGGCCGTACATCTGCGGGTCGTTGAAGATGATGCTGAGCGAGAAGGTGTCCAGGACCACAAAATCGGCTCCGATCAGCCAGTTGCTGCCGCTGTTAAATTGCAGACCTCCGACCTGTTGGAGCGGATTCTGCGTTGTATCATTGAGCGGGACGACCGTATTTTGCAAGGCATCGGCTACTTTTGCCATGGTATCAAGCTGGCTGATATCGGCCAGGTCGATATGCTGGCCCAGTCCCACGTATTTCAGATCGAGCAGGCTGGCCCCGGCTCCAGGCACGGCTGGCGGCTGACCGTTCAGGACATCCCAGGAGAGTGGATTCGTGTTTTTGTCGTATGTCTGGTCAAGGAACTTCCCGCCTAATTGAATCTGCACCTGCCCCTGTCCGTAGTTGCGTGTATACACAATGGAGAAGTTATTCATCTGTATGAAGCCTAGGTCGACGCTGACCGGATAGTCTATTGCCAGTGAACTCCTGGTGAAGTCAAGGGTAAGCGAGAGATTGCTCAGGCTGATGGAGTTCAGCGCGTCCCAGGGTGCGCTCAACTGGGCGCTGGCTCCTGGGTCTGCCAGTTTGATGATCCAGGATAGAATCTCGCCCACTGTCGTATTGCCAAAGTGAATGAGCAGCCGTTGATCTTCCGGGGTATCCACATATTGGACCGTGAATGGATCTAACTGGAGCGTATAGGTAGCAGCGTGATTTTGCTGGTCGAAGGCGTAAATAAAGGTGGGCCTCAAGCCAAGGAACTCGAACGTGCTCGCGATTAAGCCTGTATAAGCGACCGCGCCGTCTGCTGCGGAGCGCACCGAACTCATGCTAAATGCCAGGTCAAGTTCAAAGTTGTAGCTCGCGATCTGGAAAGGCCACTGCATGGCTGCGTTCAGCGTGAATGTGCCATCTCCAGTATTGTAACTTGCACCGAGCTCCGTTATCTCCATGTTATCGAGCAAAGTGGGCGGCGTCCAACCTATCAACGCTTCGATAACCTGTGACACGGAAAATGGCGCGGTTATCTGGCCCGCGAAGATCCAGGCCGAGCTGCTGGCATCATTTTTCTGCGCCGAGACCATGAAGTCGATAGTAGCAAATTGCAGGTTGCCGATGAACTGGCCTGTGAAGCCTGTCTGCGAAAGCTCAATGCTGAGCACAATGGACGTGAGCACGAGATCGACTGTGTCGCTGAATTTTACCAACTGCCAGTCTTCTTTGATCGCCGCTGCCAGCGAGAACGTTTTATAATTTGGATTAACGATTAAGGAGAAGTCATCAATGGTCATCGTCGTTTCTGGCAACCTGACCCCGGCGCCGATAAATTGCTGGAGCACCGCGTCAACCGGGATGGTTGCGCCAGGCGGCAGATACGCCTCGATCGTTACATCGGGCAGCGCGACGGCAACGACAAGGGGGAAGGTGTCGGCAATGTAAAGAGTAGCGTATAACGATGCATAGATATCGCTTGTGGCTGGGGATGTGGGATTGACAATAAAGAAGGAGGTGCCGATCTCCACCAAGCTGACGACACCGGGGATGATTGTCCAGGTTGGACCGTCTTCACCGTCAGGCGCATTCCGTAAAGATATATCCATTGAAAGATTCAGGATCGCCTCAAAGGCTGGCGAGACCGTCAATGCAAAACGATTCAGCGAAAAATATTGAGATAGCGGAAACTGAGCCGGGATCAGGTTGCTGAGTGATGAGCCGCTGGTGTACCCTGTAAGCTCTGAGAGCCCTTTCAGATTGCTGGCGGAGGTGATGGTAAAAAGGAGGAGGATCGGGTTTGCGGAGAGTTCCATGCTCAAAGTAAGTGCTTGGCCGGGCGTATTCCCCAGTTGCAGGCTGCCGAGCAGAGCGACACTGGTGGTGAGTATGGGAGCCGCGTATTGGTCGGGCGTCAGGTCCAGTTCGGTGGAGTCCGGCGTATATTTTGCGGTAACCTGCGTCTGCGTAAAGAGTGTTACTGCGCCAATCTGAAGGGACGAACTGTCCAGCGGCGTTGCCAGCGTCATGGTCGGAGCCGTGTTTGCCGGATCGGCAACATTGGTCAGGACCCCGGTGAGCAACAGATTTGAGCCTAGCAGCCAGTTCACCGGATTAAGTACAGGGGAGGTAGTGACCTGCAAGGTGCCGCTGAAGTTGAAGCCCTGGGCAATCCCAGGATAGGTGTTGGAACCATCCTCAGTAAAGGATTCAAGCACGAAAAGCGGCGTCGTAAAGGTCAGGCTATCCACAATCTGCCCCTTAAACGCCTGAAAAGTTGCCCCAAAGGTCCAACCCGCTGGCAAGGATACCGCCAGCGTAAGTTGAGGCGTGCCGTCTGTCATGCTGTTTGTCAGATAAAAGATCGCCGTGACATTGGAGAGTTGATTCAGCAGATTTATTTGCCCGGTATAGACCAGTTGTGTTAACGTTGGCGGCTGCTTCTGAAAATTTGTGATCTCTAGCTGTGGCGTAAGGTAATCGGCAATCAGTTGCGAGATATCCTGTGATTGGAGCAGGTTATTCGAGGGAATCTGTAAAGCCGTTCCATGTTCATAATTTTGCTGAAGAATATTCGCCAGGGTCTCGATATTCATGGCTTGCTCCGTTCATGTCCAAACTACTCAGATCGGAAGCCGAATCCTGTCAGGAAAGGGCACGCTTTTCATCTGGTTTGCTACTTACTTTCATGCCGGTGAGGTGCTCTGATCTGTCGTGCCTGTTGCGGACTCCCCTGGTTGGCCTTCTTATAAGCGGCATACCAGCCGAGCGTGGTATTGTCCTGCTCGTTGGGATTACCGAAAAGGATCATATCTGTCTGACCGGGGGGAAAGCTCAGACTCAAAAGGCTCAAGGCGATATTGCGCAGTTGCAAGATGTAGGAGGACGCGTTAACGACGATGCGGACATCTCCGAAGGTGATTTTAATGATCCCTTCAAGGCTAATCTCACGTTTGCCCCCGTTTACACCTGGCATGCGCAATCCAATAAAAATGGTGTAATTACGTGGATTGGGGGCCCAGGCTGTGAGCAAACTGGCGACAAAGCCGGCCTGGCTGGCGAGCGCACCAGGGCTGCCTAAGTTCAGCTCATACTGCAATCCATACCAGGGAGGCGTTAACTGACTCCCGGTCAGCGGTGTATTCACGGGCATATAACCCAGGTTCGCCGGAGTTATTTCCTGGCCTGCCTGTACCAGGCCGCTCAATTTGAGAGGAAAGTGATTATAGAAGCTCTCCGGGCGCGCTACGCTCGTTGAAATGTCAAATGTCACTTGCTCGGCGTCAAAGGTGAACGTCTTATGGGTGGGAAGATCTGGCGGGAACTCCATATCGATCGCGAGATGAGCATAGGACAGGCCGCCGCTTGCGTTGTCGGCGCTGCCAAAGGAGAATAGATCAAAACCGGAGAGCGCCTTGAACCGCAGGTTTCCCCACAAGACAAAGCGGGTCTGTACGTTTGCTCCCGTTGGCAAGCCGGCCGGGGGGATGAGCGTGAGAAACTCAGCTTTATTGATCTCAACACTGTCGAGGACCTGGCTGTTCACCTGGAACACCGTCTCATCCTGCGTTGTGAAAACGTATGAGCCCTGATCATTATGCTGTTGGTAGACACCGTTGAGTGTAATAGAGCCGCTCGCCCCGCTACTTTTTAGCGTTGCAGGTTCCATGAAGAGCTTATTGATCAACAAGGCAATCTGACTGGAGAACCTGCCAACGCCTGAATTCTCGAATAGGACGCTCAGGTTGAGGACCTTGAAATCATAATCGGCGCTCTGATCGGTAGCATCCCCTGACTCGTCGCTATAGCGGATCAGGCCAAAGAGCGAGGAATCATTGACCGCGAAATTCCCATTGCTGGCGCTGATCGGGGTGACGGTAATGCCGACATGATGGGCAAAGAACTGGTTGACATTAATACCTGCGGCCAGCCCTTCAACCTGTGCTGGTAGGGCGCTTAATGGGATACGACAGCGCAGTGCCAGCATCCCATTCCACGATGGATCGCTCAAAACAGTTGTTTTGAAATAGTCCATCTCAGGACTCTCATCGGCGAGTGCGTCAGCCACGAATGCCTGGAGCTGCTGCTGTGTACTGGGGATATCATCATTGAGCGCCTGGCCCTGGACCCATGAAGAACTGTCCTGTACGAGGTCCTGGAGCCGGTTGTTCGTAAACTTGAAGATCAGGATGGTATGAAAATTGCTCCAGAAATAGGGCGAGAGGTCGAAGGCCCATTGCTGGATATAGATGGTAAAGACGGCAGCTACCTGCGTTATGATGCCGACATACGTTGTGTAATCTGCTCCCAGGATCGGCTTGAGCGCATTCTGGAAATCGGCGAGAGAGGGATAGAGGACATTGTTCATACTGTTCCACACGGCATCAATGATTGCCTGTGGCACGACCGGGTCTTGCGATTGTATCAGGTCTGTTTTCGCCTGGACGGTTATCTTGTAGGCGGGTATGTCGCTATTGGCCTGAAATCTGGTGGGGCTGGAAACCACCATAAACAGTTGATTCGCTTGCAGGGCAGCCTGTAAAGGTCCTCTGACATTATTCAGTTGCAGGCGCACGACGTTTTGGGCTGGATCAGTCGTCTGTGCCAGGAGCAGACTCGCCCAGCGGGTAGCTTCCAGGGTTAATAAGAACCCCTGAGGCGTGGTCCCTTGCCCGTTTCCCTGGTCCGCCGGGCTGGATTGCCTGCTAAACTGAGGATTGATCTCGTAAATGAGATTTCTGCGGGCAGGGTTCAGCACCTGCTTCTCTAACTGGGCGAAAGGCTCCAGGGTCGTGACCAGGGGGTCCGCTGTTATGCCTTTATAGGGCACAACGGGAAAGACTTGAGCAGAGGATAGGGTATCTGGCAGCGAACCGGCCAGGACGGGCAGGTACGTCAGAAAGGCCGGCGGTACAGTAGAGCCGGTAACATGCGCCTGGTGCCATATCGAGTCGTCTGGCTGCGCATAATACGAGGTCATCGGTTCGCGGGCATGGATATAAGCCCAGGAAGTAGTCGCCGCGTCGGTCAATCCCTGGTAGAGCACAGTCTGTTCAGAGGAGGCTGCGTCGCTTGATCTCACCTGCGAAGGACAGAAGGCAGGTTGCCCGGCGCGGAAGGTGATGGTCCCTGAGCCTTGAGGTAGCGAGAAATACTCTATACCGGAGAAACCGCAGGCCAGGCAGTTGAGCAGGTCAGGTGGACCCTCGCTTCGTTGGGCCCTCGCGTCTGTGATCGTAAGATTGAAGTCTCCTTGTGGCGTCAGGTAATACGGTTCTGAAACTACGTCGCCTCCGCTTGAAAGAGAGGTCTGGGCCGTCGGTTTGACAGTAAAGACCAGTTGCGCGGAAGATTGCGGCTCCAGTGTGACCGGGCTGTCAAGTACGCTGCTGAAAAAAGAGGGAATGCTCTGCCCTGCTCTGAAGCCAAAGTAAGTGCGCGTTGCCTCAAGAGGAGCCAGTGGATCGAGCATTGCAGTAAGAGCAACCATACTGCCCGGCGCGGGATTGAAAAGCGGATAGCGGAATGATTGAATATAGCCCGGCGTGTCCGGGTTCAAATCAGGCGTAAAATAACGCAAACCTGTATCCAGGGCTGTCAGGCCGTCACTATCAACTGACAGGCTCAGGCCAAGGCAACCTTCGGATACACTGCTCCCTGTCATTGCTATGGTGAGCGTATTATTTTGCAGAGGAAGTTCCGTCTGCGGTTGGCTGCCTTGGGGAGTTACGATAACTGCCAGCGGCGCTGCGGCTGTTGCGGTGCCGACCAGATTTGTCCCGTCCGGGTCAGCGGCAATCTGGGTTCCCCCGCTGATCCGTAAATTGATGTTGGGGGCCAGTTGCAGCGCTGTTGCCCGCCTGGTGACGGCGTAGTTGCCTTGCATTGTCACCTGGATTGGCGTACCAATGAGTCCGTCAGAGAAATCTTGAGGATTTGTAAGCCACACAAAGCGCACCCCCGGCAACAGAAGATCGTCCAGGTACGTATACACTGCCTGGATAAAGCTCGTCAGCAGACCTGGATTGGTCGCATCATAGGGCAGAGCCGTGAAGAAGAGATAAACGCCTTGCGCATATTTCAGCAATGAATCTTCCAGCGTGATACTCTGTGGGGGGTTGGGGAAGTTGGCAGGGAGCAAAAATCCTACTCGGGCTGACGTTGCCTGCGCATCATCTGGGATATAGAGCAAGCTTTGACCTACCGATACAAAAGATGCTACAGCCATATCGGCCTGTCCTCCTCTCTCGTTCGTCTCGGGTCGTTCTACTGATCTTCCGTCTCTTGCGCTCCGCTTGGGGAACGCTGTGTCCATGTCCAGGAGACTTCATCGCGTAACACAAAAGGAAAATCCCACACGGTCAAATTTGTGTCTGGAACTGGATCGAGATAGTTGGTACGAATAGAGATAGCTATCGATCTGGTCGAGGGTCGCTGAGGATGAGGCTTGTCAAGGCCAGGAGAGCCATAACGATACAAGCTGACACTCTGGTAGAAATCTGCGAGATCGCCACTCGATTGCACTATAAATGTTTGGAGCAGGTTGCGAAAGGTTGTGCCAACGGGCACGAAGTATGGAGTCTGCTGAAAGATAAGAGGAATGAGAGGTACGACGCTGGCTCTCCCGCTGAAATAAATGCACAGAATAGGCGTATTCGCTGGCGAGGCTTTGGCGCATGTGCCCGCATTCACATACGCCTTGACCGCGTTGTCGAGGTCCATAAGCGTATCGGCGCCGAGCAACGCGACGTTATATTGTAACCGGGGGTCCTGGGTGACACTCGTGGTACTGATAAACTGCTCTGGATAAACCAGTCTCCAGTATCGCCTGCCCATGCCCCTGGCCGTAAGATCGATAATATTGGCCGCCGATGTCGCGGCCGGGGTAATTCCATAGGGATTCAGGCTCCCCAGATAAGGATCAAAGGAGATCCTCTGCGTTTGATTGTTCAGCCCGATTCTATAGAGTGTCTGCCCGGACGAGACGAATGCGTCTAAAAATGCGCCCGGCTGCGAAGAACCATAAGGGGCCACGTATTGAAAAGCGCCTGACTCAACATGAAGCGTCATGCCGGGCGCAAGCTCGATGCCATCGATAGGATCAAAACCGTAGTAATAATATAAGATTTCATCCAGGCGCAGGACAAGCATAGAAGCGACACGCTGTGTAATGACGCTGGCTATGCCAGGAGAGAGACACCGCTCACTTTCGAGCTTTTCTAGCGACTGACGAAACGACGCAAAATTCTGCTTTAAGATAGCTCGCCTGGCTGGATCATCCGAAAGCATATTTGTCTTCTGTACCGTTACCTGTGCATAGATGATGTGAGGGTTTCCCTCAGGACCCCAGGTGAGCGAAAAATCACTGTTATCATGGATACCACACCGATTGGGATCACTTTGGGCAGTGACAACGTTTGGCACGTAGATAGTAAAAGGGGATACAGGGTAGTCAGGTGGCAACAGGTATGGTCCTCGTGGAACATCGTCCTTGCCGGAGAGGGATTGCGTCGTGATCTCGTACTGATCTTTCATGTTCCCTCCGTTCACGCTTCTCTGAGTCTGTTTGTTACATTGCAGGCAACGAGCCGGTTCAGATCAGTGGCCAGGCTAAAACAACTTCTTGCTCGATGTTGAAGCTCACTTTGATCCACATCGCCCAGATACGGTGCGAATTCGCAGAGTATGCAGTACAGGTTGATAAATAAAAGGGGTATGAGCATCTAATGCTCTACCTGCCTTAAAAAGTTTAACCTCTCCAGCTCAGTTTGTCAATACACTCTATCAGGTAAAAAGCTGGCTGTTGATCTATTTATAATCTAGAGCTTATTTATGAGCCCATTCCATTAACAATGGCCTTAAACCATGCTATTGCATGGTAGGTAGCCTGGCTAACCATAGATGATTTCCCTGCCTGTCACTGGTATATGAGGGAGTGCGACCGGCTGTTTGAGCCTCACCAGTTCCTCCTCACGTGGGAAGACAGGAGGTGAGAGCTGAGCGGCTTGCCAGAGTTGGGCCGCCTGGGTCACCGTGAGAAAGACAAGCCGGTTTGGGTTGGCATTCAAGATGTTCATTATAACCTGGATATTAGCGACGCCTTGATGAAAATCACTATCCACTCCTGCACTTTCCTGGTGCCAGCCCATACTAATAAAAACGTCTTTCCCGATTTCCTCAGCCTGCTCCTCTGCTGCAACTATATATGCCTGCAGCGTGGCTTGACTGGTATAGTCTGCCAGGGCACCAGTATCGGGGATCTGGATTAAATTTGCCATCCATACCGGATCTGAAATGGCCGGCATGTTCGCCGGTGGAGGAAACATTCCCTGGACTCCACCTGGGTACGCTTGCGCGTTCTGCGTATTAGCGCGCCAGCCAGGCCGGGGCTGCCGGCGAGCTCTTCCTGACCACATCTTGGCAACCAGGAGATACATTGGAGAGTTGGGATCTATTACGGATGCTACCTGGCTGAAATAGAGACTGGGCGCCGCCGAGGCTTCGTAAAGAAAACCTACCTCTCGCACCCCATTCAGCACCCTATCACCGGCCAGCCATGCTCCACAACGGAAGCTTTGTAAGCCACGCGTAAGGTCGATGTTTTTGATGGGTGCGGTTCTCAGCAGTTGATTGCCGGTGAGCAGTATTTGCTTGATTTGTGGCACTGAATAACAGCCAAGGGGCACCCCATGTCCACAATCGAGCAGGCCTGGGACGTTCACACATGTTCCTGGTCCATTGTTAGGGTTAACTGTGGGCTGGGTCAGAGCATTGATTCCAGCAGCCATGACCAGGCTGTACCAGCAGTGTATGTGCAAAGCTACTTCGTCTATGTCTTTAATCACTGAATTGATTTTATTCGTGATCGTAGCTCTCTCAGAAGCAATCGCGGCGCGAGCCAGATAAGCTGGACAGATAAAATGGGTGATCGGGATCTCTGGAAAAAGCTGATTGAATGTTCTCATGGCGAGGAGGTTCCCATCATCAAGTTCTCTCCCCTCCCAGTCAACTGTGATCGTGGTGAAAATATCTGCCATCGTCGCATCTCCTCGCGTTTCTAGGCGTATCTCTGATAAAACAGAGCAGTAGGACCCTTAGCATGCGCCAGGACTAAGAAAGCTGCTGATAAAGAAAAAGTAAGCAGGTAGTCAAGCGAAGAGAAAGGACCAGGTAAGATGACCGATCTGCTTGCTCGCAAGCGGTATCCCTCGGAGGTGACCGATGGCCGATGGGAAATCCCGGCCCCACTGATCCCGGAGCCAGGAATATACTCCCCGTGAGCCAATTGCGCGCGGCGAGATCGTCGGCAGTATCTTGCTAAAAGCATCTAATGCTCTACCTTCCTTAAAAAGTTTACCCTCTCCGGCTCAGTTTGTCAATACACCCTATCAGGTAAAAAGCTGGCTGCTGATCTATTTGTAGGCTAGAGCTTATTTGATGTCAGCGTAATGATCCGCCGCGCTTAGTGGGTCAATCTGCAATTAGCTTGCGTAAGCGAGAACGGCAGCCCCAGAACCCGCTAAGCGTTTGAGTCGTGCTCGCTGCCTGCGCTCTCGTCGTTTCCCATTCCAGACAAATGGAGTGGGGTCCT